>Ga0065720_1002871_pt1 | contig 71942 bp, 83 predicted proteins | sample Thericmetagenome_FD_59107 | JGI IMG/M metagenome (GOLD analysis project Ga0065720, IMG submission 59107) | Thermophilic microbial communities from the Joint Bioenergy Institute, California, USA of rice/straw/compost enrichment - eDNA_2 v2... | ecosystem: Engineered > Solid waste > Grass >...
CGGCGCAGCGCCGGCCGCTCGGCGACGATCTCGGGGCGGGCCGCCGCCAGCGTGCCGGCGATCTCGGTGAACGGCAGGTAGGGCAGCGCCGCGTCGGCGGTGTCGAGGCAGCGGCCGACCAGCACGGTGAACCCGGCCGCGGTCGCGCGCTCGACGGTCTCGGTGACCATCCGGGACTTGCCCACCCCGGCGTCGCCGGCGAGCAGCACGCCCGCCGGGCGCCCGGCGGCGGCCCCGCGCAGCGCGGCCTCGAGCGCGGCGAGCTCGGGACCGCGCCCGACCAGGTCGATGCCGACGCCCAGGCGTGCCACGGAGGTCATCGTGGCACGGCGCACCGACGGTCATCGGCGATTTCTCGAGCGGGGACCTCCTCCCGGGGCGCGTCGCGGGGAGCGGCTTCCCCGGGCGGTGCGGGTGGTGGGCCAGTGACGTTCGTCGCAGATCGCCGGCCGCGCCGGGCGAGGCGGGCCAGCCGGTGGCGCGCCGCCTCCGCGTGCAGCACGCTGCGGTGGTGGTCGGCGTCGGCGACGGCGGGCAACGGCAGGACGAGATCGGTCATGCCGACCACGGTCGGGCTGAGGCCGCACCCGGCGCATCGGGCGATCACGTCGTGCTCGGGTGGGGGCCCCTCAGGCGTGGTGCGGCCGCCCCTTACCCTCCCACCGCAGGTCGGCCCGGGCCTGCCAGGTATCCTCGGATCCGACGAGTTACGTGAGGAAGGTGGGCGTTCCATGCCCGGCAAGCCGCTGCGCCCGATGAAGAAGAAGGCGAACCCCCTGCACGCGAAGGGGATCACCGAGATCGACTGGAAGGACACGGCGCTCCTGCGCCAGTTCATCTCCGACCGCGGGAAGATCCGTGCCCGCCGCGTCACCGGTCTCACCCCGCAGCAGCAGCGGCGGGTGGCGGTGGCGATCCGCAACGCCCGCGAGATGGCGCTGCTGCCCTACCCGCGCGCGGGTAGGGGCTGAGGTAGGACCGCACGCCGGCCGGCCGGGGTACCCCCCGCGTACGGGTCCCCGCCGGCGGTGTGTAAGCTTGAAAAGCCTCCTCGGGGGAGCGATCCCGCGAGCGGCTGCCGCCCCTTTAGCTCAGTCGGCAGAGCGTCTCCATGGTAAGGAGAAGGTCTACGGTTCGATTCCGTAAAGGGGCTCCGTGAGACGGCGCGTCCTGTCTCGCACGGCGGCGTAGCTCAGTTGGTAGAGCAAACGGCTCATAATCGTTGTGTCGCCGGTTCGAGTCCGGCCGCCGCTACCACTCAGATTCGTCCCGATCTCTTTCGTGCAAGCAGGAGGCACCCGCGATGGCCAAGGCCACCGATGTTCGGCCGAAGATCACGCTGGCGTGCGAGCAGTGCAAGCACCGGAACTACATCACGCGCAAGAACCGGCGCAACGACCCCGACCGGCTCGTGCTGAAGAAGTTCTGCCCGAACTGCGGCACCCACCGCGAGCACCGCGAGACCCGCTGAACCTGCGCTGATCCGCTACGGGAGATCGGGAGTCTGAGACGTGCCCGACGCGTCGTTCGTCGGCCGGGCGTTCCCGGGCGCCGAGCCCTACCGCGTGGGGCGCGAGAAGGTCCGCGAGTTCGCGCGGGCCGTCGGTGAGACCTCACCGCTGTGCCACGACGTGGCCGCCGCGCAGGCCGCAGGCCATCCCGACGTCGTCGCGCCGCCGACGTTCGCCGCGTCGTTCACCATGCCGCTGATCGAGCAGGTCCTGCGCGATCCCGACTTCGGCTGGGACTACGCGCACATGGTCCACGGCGATCAGACGATCACCCTGCACCGGCCCATCCACGCCGGCGACGAGCTCGCCGTCACCGTGCACGTCGAGGACCTCACCACGCGCGCCGGCAGCCACCGCCTGACCCTGCGCTGCGAGATCGCCGATCCCGCCGGTGAGCCGGTCGCCACCACGAAGCTGCTGCTCGTCACCGCCGAGGCGGCCTGACATGACTCCCGTCGTCGAGGTGGGCACCGAGCTGCCCCCGACCTCCGTCCGGGTCACCCGCGCCGACCTGGTCCGCTACGCGGGTGCCTCCGGCGACTTCAACCCGATCCACTGGTCCGACCGCGTCGCTTCCGAGGTCGGCCTGCCCGGCGTCATCGCGCACGGGATGCTCACGATGGCGCTCGCCGGCCGGTTCGTGAGCGGCTGGGCGGGCGATCCGTCCGCGGTCCGCGGGCTCTCCGTCCGCTTCACCCGCCCCGTGGTCGTCCCGGACGACGACGAGGGCGCGCTCGTGGAGTTCTCCGGCAACGTCACCGCGCTCGCCGACGCCCCCGGCGGCGGCCGAGTCGCGACCGTCGCGATCAAGGCCCTCTTCGAGGGCCGCACCGTGCTCGGCAAGGCCGTCGCCGAGGTCCTCCTCCCCTGATCTCGGCCCGGTCGGGCCGAACCGCCCATGCGGTGGAAGGCCGGCTCGAGGTGTGCCGTACACTCGATACTCGCCGGGTTCGCCGCTGCTGCGGTGTGTCTCGTCCAGAGACGGGGCCGGGCCTAGGGGTGTAGCTCAATTGGTAGAGCAGCGGTCTCCAAAACCGCAGGTTGCAGGTTCGAGTCCTGTCGCCCCTGCCATCGAGGTTCGACATCGGCAGGCACCGATGCGGCGCCCGGCAGAGGACGCTGCACACACTGGAGGACGCGGGCGTGGCTGAGGAGCACGGGTCGGAGAGCACTGAGCGGGGGCGCCCGCGCAGTGCGGCCGACCGCCGGGGCCGTCGGTCCGAGCCCGCACCCTCGGGTGCGGAGCCGCGGGGCACCGCGGTGCGCGACAAGAAGCACCCGGAGAAGGGCTCCCTGCCCTCGCGGGTGATGCGGTACCTGCGTGAGGTGGTTGCCGAGCTGCGGAAGGTCATCTGGCCGAGCCGGGAGCAGCTGGTGACCTACACGATCGTCGTGCTGGTGTTCGTGTCGTTCATGGTGGCGCTGGTCGCCGGGCTGGACTTCCTGTTCGGCCTCGGGATCGATGCCGTGTTCGGCAACCAGTGATCCCGCACCGCATGACGGCCATGGACGAGGAAGCGAGTGAGAACGTGACATCCCAGGACGGCGGCCAGTGGCCGACCGACGTCGACGAGGTCGACGTCGAGGAGGCCGCTGACGACCAGGCTGTGGACGCCGACGACACCGCTGACGAGACCGCCGACGACACCGTTGACGACACGGCGGGCGACACGGTGGACGACGCGGGCGCCCAGGACGACGAGGACGAGCAGGACGACGCCGTCGCTGCTGCGGCAGACGCTGAGGAGGCCGTCGACCCGGTCGAGGAGATGCGCGAAGCCCTGCGCCGCGCCCCCGGCGAGTGGTACGTCGTGCACTCCTACGCCGGCTACGAGAACAAGGTCAAGGCCAACCTCGAGACGCGCATCCAGACCCTGGACGCCGAGGACTACATCTTCCAGGTCGAGGTGCCCACCGAAGAGGTCACCGAGATCAAGAACGGGCAGCGCAAGCAGGTCCAGCGGAAGGTGCTGCCCGGCTACATCCTCGTGCGGATGGAGCTCAACGACCAGTCCTGGGCGGTCGTGCGCAACACGCCAGGGGTCACCGGGTTCGTGGGGGCGACGAACAAGCCGTCGCCGCTGTCCCACGACGACGTGATCAAGTTCCTGCTGCCGAAGGTGCAGGCCAAGCAGGCTCCTGCCGGCGCCAAGGCCGAGGCGGAGACGGGTGCGCCCGGCAAGCCGACCGTCGAGGTCGACTTCGAGGTCGGCGAGTCGGTCACCGTCATGGACGGGCCGTTCGCCACGCTCCCGGCCACGATCAGCGAGGTCAACGTGGACGCCCAGAAGCTCAAGGTGCTCGTGTCGATCTTCGGGCGCGAGACGCCGGTCGAGCTGGCGTTCAGTCAGGTCTCGAAGATCTGAGATCGTCGCCGCGGCACGGCAGGTCCGCGGCGGGACGTGTAGAGACAGAGGACAACAGCGATGCCTCCCAAGAAGCGGAAGCTCTCCGCGATCATCAAGCTCCAGATCAAGGCGGGTGCTGCCACGCCTGCGCCTCCCGTGGGCCCGGCGCTCGGTCAGCACGGCGTCAACATCATGGAGTTCTGCAAGGCCTACAACGCGGCCACCGAGTCGCAGCGGGGCGACGTCGTTCCGGTCGAGATCTCGGTGTACGAGGACCGCTCGTTCACCTTCGAGCTCAAGACCCCGCCCGCGGCGAAGCTGCTGCTGAAGGCCGCCGGTGTCGAGAAGGGCAGCGGCGAGCCGCACAGCAAGAAGGTCGCGACCGTCACGCGGGACCAGGTCCGGCAGATCGCCGAGACCAAGATGCGTGACCTCAACGCCAACGACGTCGAGGCCGCCACGAAGATCATCGAGGGCACGGCCCGGTCGATGGGCATCACGGTCACGGCCTGACCGACCAACCAACACGAGTGGGAGAGTCGGGCGCGGCTCGTACCACGACTGTCCGGATCGAAGGAACAGCAATGCCGAAGCGCAGCAAGGTCTACCGCGAGGCGGCCGCGAAGGTCGACCGCAGCCGGCTCTACAGCCCGCTGGAGGCGGCCGCCCTGGCGAAGGAGACTTCCAGCAAGAACATGGACGCCACGGTCGAGGTCGCGATGCGGCTCGGCGTGGATCCCCGCAAGTCCGACCAGATGGTCCGGGGCACCGTGAACCTGCCGCACGGCACGGGCAAGACCGCTCGCGTCGTCGTGTTCGCCACCGGTGAGAAGGCCGCCGAGGCCGAGGCCGCCGGCGCCGACGCCGTGGGCTCCGACGACCTGGTCGAGCGCATCCAGGGTGGGTGGCTGGACTTCGACGCCGCCATCGCCACCCCGGACCAGATGGCCAAGGTCGGGCGCATCGCCCGCATCCTCGGTCCCCGTGGTCTGATGCCGAACCCGAAGACCGGCACCGTGACCATGGACGTGGCCAAGGCCGTCAACGACATCAAGGGCGGGAAGATCAACTTCCGCGTCGACAAGCAGGCCAACCTGCACCTGGTGATCGGCAAGGCGTCGTTCGACACCGAGAAGCTGGTGGAGAACTACGGCGCCGCCCTGGAGGAGGTGCTGCGGGCCAAGCCGGCCGCGGCCAAGGGGCGCTACATCAAGAAGATCACCATCTCCACCACGACGGGTCCGGGCATCCCGGTCGACCCGAACCGCACGCGCAACCTGCTGGTGGACGAGCCCGCCTGAGCATCGCGTACGTCCTCGCGACGGCCCCGCACCNNNNGGTGCGGGGCCGTCGCGCGTCTCAGGACCAGTCGGCGAGTACCGACTCGACCGGCTCCGGATCGGCCGGGCCGCCCGGGACGGACGTGGTGGTGCGGGAGAACCGCGGGGCGGGCGCGGCCTGCGGGATCCCGCCGCGCTCGACGATCGTGCCCCGCGCGGCCATGTGCGGGTGCGCGGCGACCTCGCCGAACGCGAGCACCGGGGTCACGCAGGCGTCGGTGCCCTCGAAGACCTTCGCCCACTCGTCACGCGTGCGAGAGGCGAACACCTCGGCGAACCGCTTCTTGATCTCCGGCCACGCCTTCTGGTCCATCTGGTCGGGCAGCCCGGCGTCGGCGAGGCCCAGGCCCTCCAGGAGCGCGGCGTAGAACTGCGGCTCGATCGCGCCCACGGCGACGTGCTTGCCGTCGGCGCACGTGTAGGTGTCGTAGAACGGCGCGTGCCCGTCGAGCAGGTTGGTCTCCCGCTCGTCGCGCCACAGGCCCTGGCCGAGGAAGCCCCACACCATCTGCACCAGCACGCTCGCCCCGTCGACCATGGCCGCGTCGACGACCTGCCCCTGCCCGGAGCGCTGCGCCTCCCACGCGGCGGCGAGGATGCCGACGACCAGCAGCATCGAGCCGCCGCCGAAGTCGCCGACGAGGTTCAGCGGCACCGTCGGCCGCTCGCCTGCCCGCCCGATCGCGTGCAGCGCACCGGTGAGGGCGATGTAGTTGATGTCGTGCCCCGCCCGCTGCGCCAGCGGGCCGTCCTGACCCCATCCGGTCATGCGGGCGTAGACGAGGCGGGGATTGCGGGCGTGGCAGTCGGCGGGACCGACGCCCAGCCGCTCGGTCACGCCGGGGCGGTAGCCCTCCATGAACACATCGGCCTTCTCGACGAGCCGCAGCACGGTCTCGCGGCCCTCGGGTTCCTTGAGGTTGGCCTCGACGCGGCGGCGCCCGCGCAGCAGCGGATCGGCCGACGGGTCGCTGAGCTGGAGAGCGCCGGGGCGGTCGATCCGCACCACGTCGGCGCCGAGGTCGGCGAGGACCATCGCTGCGTGCGGGGCCGGGCCCAAGCCGGCCAGTTCGACGACCTTGAGACCCGCGAGCGGGCCAGTGCGTGCCACGTGTTCCGACCTCCTGTCGCGCGTTCGGTTCGCGGTCAGTATTGACCGTTTCCCGCGATCACGCCACGGAGCACTCGCCGGGTTCGGTGGCTGGTTCGACGCGGTCCAGCTCCGCCCACGCAGCCGCCATGCGCTGCAGGGCCTCGTCCATCCGATCCGGCCGCAGCACGAACGGCACCCGCAGGTAGCGCTCGAACGCGCCGTCGACCCCGAACCGCGGCCCGGCGGCCAGCAGGACGTCGCGCCGGCGGGCAGCGATGACCAGCCGGCTCGAGTCCGGCGAGCCGAGATCGACCCAGTGGCACATGCCACCGCGCGGGCGGCCCACTCGCCACGTCGGGAACAGCTGCGCGATCCGTTCGGTCGCCCGGGCGCAGGCAGCCCGCAGCTCGACGCGGCGCGCCGCCGCCGTCTCCTCGACGCGGGTCATGAGCCGCGCCGTGAGCAACTGCTCGAAGACCGGGCTGCCGAGATCGGTCGTCGCCCGGAAGGCGGACAGCCGGCGCACCATCGGGGCCGAGGTGCGGATCCAGCCGACCCGCAGCCCACCCCAGAAGGGTTTGCTGACCGAGCCGATCGTCAGCACGAGCGGTGAGTCGACCGCACCGTGCGCCGCCACCGGCGGGGGTGGTGGCTCTTCGAACCACAGCTCGGTGAGCGTTTCGTCCACGATCACCGGCGTGCTGGTGCGCCGGGCCAGGTCGACGACCCGCTCGCGCCCCGCGGAGTCGAGCACGGCGCCCGTGGGGTTCTGGCAGTCCGGGATCAGGTACATCAGGCGCGGTGCGGCGTCGCGCACCGCGGCCGTGCCGAGCTCGAGGTCCCACGTGGCCGACCCGTCCTCGCTGGGCACCAGCGGCACCGGCACCGGCCGCGCGCCCCGATTGGTGATCGCCCCGAGCGCGTTCGGGTAGGTGGGGTGCTCGACGAGCACGCGGTCGCCGGGGGAGGTGAGCGCCGCGACGATCAGCGCCAGCGCCCCCTGCGCGCCCGGGGTGACGAGGATCTGGTCCGGGGTGGTGGGCAGACCGCGCTCGGTGTAGCGGTCCGCGATCGCCGCCCGCAGCTCCGGCACGCCGTCCAGCTCGTAGCCGAGGCCGGCCAGGTGGGCGTCGAGATCGCGGGTGGCCTCGGCGATCATCGGTCGCAGCTCGTCGGTCGGGTACGGCAGCGCGCACATGGCCAGGTCGTACATCGACTGGTCCGAGCTGGGCGCGAACGGCTGCGGGCGCAGGCCGGGGCTGTTCCTGGGCAGCTGGGTCCAGCTCCCGGAGCCGCGCCTGCTCTGCAGCACGCCGTCGGCGCGCAGCGATTCGTACGCCGCGGCGACCGTCGTGCGGCTGACGTCGAGCACATCGGCGAGTTCGCGCTCGGCTGGCACCCGGGTGTGCAGGGGGAGGCGGCCGTCCAGCACCAGTAGGCGGATCCGGTCGGCGAGCGCGGCAGCCAGGCCGCGACCCTCCGGTGGCCGCCAAGCACCGAGCAGACGGGCGAAGCTGCGCGCGCCGATGCGCTGCTCGATCTCGTGGTCGATGGCCACCTGAATCCACCTTTGTCCAATTGGCTACCTTGTAAGAGGCCAATCTACCGGACAATCGAGGCTATGGAGATGCCACTCGTCCTTCTGGCCGTTCTCGTCCTCATCGCCATCGCCGCTCCGCGGTACGGCGTCGACAGCCGCTGGTCCCGCCCGGGAGAGGCACCTGCCCAGCGGGGACCGACCCTGCGCGGTGACCTCACCAGGCTGGCCGCGGCCGTGCGCCGGCTGTGGGAGACCCGGGTCGTGGGCCAGGCAGGGTCGCTCGGCACCCGTCGCCGGACCCGGCTCAGCCAGTGATCACGCGTTGATCAGGTCTGCCCGCCCGGCGTCCGCCAGCAACTGCCTGTAGGGCTCGGACAGGCCCTTCGCCAGCGGCAGCAGCTTGAGGACCTTGGCGACCGGACCCTTCGCCCGCACCTCACCCCTCGCCAGCGCCACCGGCAACACCACCTTGCCCAGCCAGAAGCGGTTGCCGGTGTCGGCCGACATGAACAGCTCCACGTCGGGGGCGGGCCCCGTGCCCGCCCCTTCGTGCAGCTCGGCGTTGCCGAAGTCGACGGTCAGCACCGCGTCCGGGTCGGTGTAGGTGATCCGCAGGACGATGCCGGTCGGCTTGAGCTTCGCCACCAGCTCGGGATCAGCCATCCCGATGCGGAACACCCCGCCCAGGAACCGGTAGACCTCTTGCTCGTCGCTGAACACCGCCACGTCGCGCGCTCCTTCGGATCGGTCCTGATCAGGGGAGTCTGGCGCACCGGGGCGGTCGTGGCGACGACTCGATCGGGCCACTCTCGGCCCGCGCGGACCGCTCAGTCGTCGAGCAGCCCGTACCGGCCGGCCATCGCCGCCGCCTCGATGCGGTTCGCCGCGCCGATCTTGTGCAGCAGCGACGCGATCATGCGCTTCGCCGTGCGCTCGCTGACGAGCATCGGCCGGGCGATCTCGGTCGTGTCCAATCCGCGCGCGAGCAGCCGCCACAGCTGCAGATCGCGCTCGTCGAGGCGGGCGAGGCGGCCGTCGCCGGTGCGGTCGCTCGCGGCGAGCAGCGCGTCCATCAGGTCGGCGCACACCACCCGCACGCCCGAGGCGATCGCGAGCAGCGGGGCGACGAGCACGTCCGGGTCGGCGGACTTGCCGAGGAACCCCGCCGCGCCCGCGCGCAGCGCCGCAGCCGCGAGGTCCAGGTCGTCGGTGCCGGAGAGGGCGAGCACCTTCGTCGCCGGGTAGGTGGAGACGATCCGCTGGATCGTCTCCACCCCGCCCAACGGCGGCAGCGCCAGGTCGACGATCGCGATGTCGGCGGCCTCCCGGCCGACCAGCGCCACCGCCTCCTCGCCCGCGGTCGTCGAGCCGGCGACGGTGAACGTGTCGCCCGCGCGCGACTCGAGCAGCAGCGCGAGACCCTGCGCGAAGAGCGCGTGGTCGTCCACGATGACCACCGCGTACCGGCCGTCCCGCACGGGCGTAACGCTAGCGGTCACCGCTAGCTTCCCCGCATGACCACGGACGAGCGCGCCGCGCTCGAGTCGCTGGAGGAGCGCACGGCCGAGGTGATCCGGCTGCTCGTGGTGGTGTCCGTGGGGCTCGCGCTGCTGATCGACCCCGAGTTGGCCCACGGCCGGATCGTCGTCGTGGCCACGCTCGTCGCGGTCACGTTCGGCTACGCGCTGGCCCTCGCGGTCGCGGACCGGCAGGGCCGGCGGCTGCTCCCGCCCGCGGTCGCGACCGGCATCGATTCGGTGCTGGTGCTCGTCGGCTGCGGGCTGACCGGCGGCGCGGACAGCATCATGGTCGCGGCGCTGCCGCTCGTCGTGATCGCCGCGGCCGTCCGGGGTGGGGCGGTGATCGGGCGGCTCGCCGCACTCGTCGTCGGGATCGGGTTCACCGCCGCGGCGGTGCTCGGTGCGGATCCCGGCACCCATCCGCGCGACGCCTGGTTCGCCGGCGCGTGGTGGACCGGCTTCCTGGTCGCCGCCGCCGTGCTCGTCGGGGTGCTGGTGAAGCTGCTGGAGCGGCAGGCCGCCGCGGCCGCCACCGCCCGCGCCCGGGCCGCCGCCGAGCACGAGGCGCTGATGGCGGAGCGGGACCTGCGCGAGCGGCTCTTCCAGGCACAGCAGGCCCGGATGGACGGGGTGCGGGTGGTGCTGCACGAGTTCCGCACCCCGGTCGCATCGCTGACCGCGCTGTCGGCCGATCTCGCCGCTGGCCGGCTGTCGGAACCGGCGCGGTGCACCGCCGTCACGCTGCTCGCCCAGCACGCCGTGCACCTGCGCGACATGCTCGACGGGCTCGCCGACGTCGCCGTCACCAGTGGCAGCCCGATCGGGCGGGTGCGGGAGCGGCCGGTGCGGCTGGCCGAGCTCGCCGAGGCCGTCGTGGACGCGGCCGGGGTGGCACCGCAGCGCCGGACGATGTGCGTCGAGCCCGCCGACGCGACCGTGCGCACCGATCCGCAGCGGCTGCGGCGACTGCTCACCAACCTCGTGGAGAACGCGGCGCGCCACTCCGGCGACGCACCCGTCGAGCTGGACCTGCGGTACTCCGACGAGCTGCTCGTCGTCGAGGTGCGCGACCGCGGGCCCGGGCTCCCACCCGGCCAGGAGGGCTTGGTCACCGAGAAGGGCGTGGCGCTGGGGGAGCGGCGCGGCACCGCCGGGCTCGGGCTGTGGATCGTCGAGCGGCTGGTGGAGGCGATGCAGGGCCGGCTCACACTGCACCCGCGGGACGGCGGCGGACTCATCGCTCACCTGGAGCTGCCGGTGCCGGCCGCCTGATCACGCGGTCAGCGCGGGGCCGCGGCCGCGGGTGCGCAACCACACCACCGCGGTCGTCGCGGCCAGCACCGCGCACGGCACGAGCATGCCGATCGAACCTGCGCCCGCCGAGCGGTCGAACGCGTCGGTGAGATCGGCGTGCAAGACCAGGGCCAGCAGGAACAGCAGCGTGTTGTTCACCGCGTGGATCACGACCGCCGTCTCCACCCCGCCCGTGCGCCACGTGATCAGCGCGAGGGAGACGCCGAACGTGAGGTAGTAGAGGTTCAGCCACGGGTCGGTGGAGAAGTGGACGAGCGCGAACAGCAGGCTCGACACACCCACCCCGAGGGCGAGCGCGGTGCGCGGCCCGCGGCCCCAGCTCGCGGCGACCCGGAAGGCGAGCCCGCGGAAGCCGTACTCCTCCGCGGCGGCCTGGAGCGGGGTCAGCAGCAGCACCACGACGAACATCGCGAGCAGATCGGCCACCGCCCATGCGGCCTGACCGGACGGGGACAGCAGCACCAGCGCGGTGATGTAGACCACCCAGATCGGCCCCACGACGAACAGCGCGCGACCGAACACGTCGAACCGGAACCGGTAGGCGACCGAGTGCAGCGAGGCGCCGCGCACCCCGTAGAGCCAGCGCTGGATCAGCATGCTCCACGGCAGGAGCAGCGCCACCGGGAGCAGCGTCGAGGCCTGCAGCACCGGCGTGAACTCGGTGCCGCCCGCGACGATGCTCGTCCGGCCGAGCGCCGCGTCGATCGCGGCCCCCAGCGCGCCCAGAGCGCCTGCGAACCCCAGCAGACCGCCGAGCAGCAGCGCCAGCGCGGCGATGCCGCGGCCGATGCGGCGCTCCCCGTCGGCGAGGACGCGGTGGTAGGGCACCCCGACCGGGCGCTCGGTGGGCAGGACGTCGCTGGTCATGCTTCGAGACTGGCCCAGCTCCGGGCGGAACCGGCAGTGCCGGTGGTCATCGGTTCGGACTGCTGGTGCATCGACAGCGATGACGCCTGTCACCCGGGCGGTCGGCGTGGCACCGGTGGGCCATCGGCGGAACGACCGGGCCGCTGTGTCGGAGCGCGCACCACGCCATGCTGTGCGCATGAAGACCACGGCGGCGGTGCTCTGGGAGCTGGGCGGGAAGTGGGAGGTCGAGGAGGTCGAGCTCGACCCACCCGCGGCCGGTGAGGTGCTGGTGGAGCTGGCCGCGAGCGGGCTCTGCCACTCCGACGAGCACCTCGTGACCGGCGATCTGCCCGTCGCCTACCCGATGGTCGGCGGGCACGAGGGCGCCGGCCGGATCGTCGAGGTCGGCCCGGGCGTCACCGAGGTCGAGGTGGGCGATCCGGTGGTGATGACGTTCCTGCCGGCCTGCGGGCGGTGCAGCTACTGCGTGCGCGGCTACACGAACCTGTGCAACGACGGCGCGGGCGCCACGCTCGGCCCGCAGCTCGACGGCACCTACCGCTTCCACGCCCGCGGCGAGGACATCGGCCAGATGTGCCTGCTCGGCACGTTCGCGCGGCACACGGTGGTGCCGGTGAAGTCGGTCGTGAAGATCGATGAGGGGTTCCCGCTGCACGTGGCTGTGCTCGTCGGCTGCGGTGTGACCACCGGGTTCGGCTCCGCGGTGCGCAGCGCCGAGCTGCGCGCGGGCGACACCGCCGTGATCATCGGTGTCGGCGGGATCGGTGCCAACGCGATCCAGGGTGCGCGGATCGCCGGCTGCCGCTACGTCGTCGCCGTCGACCCGGTGCGGTTCAAGCGAGAGAAGGCGCTGGAGCTGGGCGCCACGCACGTCGCGGCGGACATGGACGAGGCGTGGGGCGTCGTCTCCGAGCTCACCCGCGGCCAGCTCGCCGACGCCGCGATCCTGACCACCGGCATCGCCGAGGGCGCGCACCTGCAGCCGGCGCTGCAGCTGGTCGGCAAGAAGGGCCGGGTCATCGTCACCGCGCTCGGCAAGGCTGACCGCGAGCCTGTCGTTGCTCGACCTCACCCTCTACGAGAAGCAGGTGCGCGGTTCGCTCTTCGGCAGCTCGAACGGCCAGCACGACGTGCCGCGCCTGCTGGAGCTGGCGAACCTCGGCCAGCTCAAGCTCGCCGAGCTGATCACCCGCGAGTACACCCTGGAGCAGGTCAACCAGGGCTACGAGGACATGCGCACCGGTCGCAACATCCGCGGCCTGATCCGCTTCTGACCCGACTCGCAGGAGGACGACGATGTCCCGACCGACGATCGCGCACGGCAGGCGCACCGGGTTCGCCTCGCTCAGCAGGGGCGGGCTGGACGTCGACTCGTTCCCGATGCGGCTGTTCGCCGAGGGCAACGCCAAGCACTGGAACCCCGCCGACATCGACTTCACCCAGGACGCCCGCGACGTCGCCGAGATGACCGATCTCGAGCGCTGGTGGACCTGCTCGCTGGCCGCGCAGTTCATGGCCGGTGAGGAGTCGGTGACTCAGGACCTGCAGCCGTTCGTCGCCGCGATGGCCGCGGAGGGCCGCTTCGCCGACGAGGTGTACCTGACCCAGTTCGTCTTCGAGGAGGCCAAGCACACCGAGGCGTTCCGCCGCTGGTTCGACGCCGTCGGCCTCACCGACGATCTCCACGCGCACGTGGAGGAGAACCCGGCCTACCTGGAGATCTTCACCAAGCACCTCCCGGAGAGCCTCTACGCGCTGGCCGAGGACCCGTCGCCGCGCAACCAGATCCGCGCTTCGGTGACCTACAACCACATCGTCGAGGGCACGCTCGCCCTGACCGGCTACTTCGCCTGGTCCACGGTGTGCGCCAGCCGCGGCATCCTGCCCGGCATGCAGCAGGTGATCAAGCACATCGGTGGCGACGAGCGCCGCCACATGGCATGGGGCACCTTCACCTGCCGCCGCCACGTCGCCGCCGACGACTCCCTGTGGGACGTCGTCGATGAGCGCATGCAGGAGCTGCTGGTCCCGGCGATGGGAGTCGTCATCGGCGGCCGCGAGGGCGAGGAGCGCCCCTTCGGCATCGACATCAACGAGATGGCCGAGTACGCGATGGACAAGGTCGGCCGCCGCCTGGGCGCGATCGAGTCGGCGCGCGGTGCCGACGTGCGGGTCATCGACCGCGACGCCGCTCCGGAGGAGCTCGAAGAGACCTTCCACGCGGAGGACCAGGCGGTGTTGGCGGCGGTTGTCTGATGGTCGTCAGTTCGGATGGGTTTCGCGCAGCTGATCCGACGCTCGGCTCGGCGGGGTGGCCCTGTTCCGTCCGCGCGTTGGCACCGTGGTTGTTCTCCGCAGCGGGTGCCCGTTGGGCGGGTGGATTTCTCGGATAGTGCGGTTGCGTTGGCGGTCACTCGGCTGGGAACTCGTTCTGCGTGCCTTCCCGCTGGTCGTGGACGTGGTCGACTGCTTGTGGTGCCGTTGCCGCGATGGTTCATCGCGCAGTGTTCGGTACCTCGCTCGGTCAACCCGGCTCGGTGTCGGAGCGCGCAGGTCGTGTGGACCGGCCCCGGTTCGGGCTGTTGCGGTGTCCCGGTGGCGTGGTCGCGGTGCTCGGCTCGGTGGGTGGCTGGTGGTGCGGTCGCGGATCTCCTTCAGTCAGTTGTGGAACGCGCACAGCCCTGTGCCGTTGGTGAACTCTGTTCGGCCGCCGTTGCGCCGCGCTGTGACGTGGTCGATGTGTGTGCCGGGGCGTCGCAGTACGGGGCGGCGCACCGGCCGCCCCCGCGGGTGGTTGTCAGGTCGGTGAGCACGGTGGAGAAGGTGCGTTGGGTGGAGTCGCCGCCGATGATGCTGCCGTCGCGGATGAGGATGCGCCGGTAGGTCCTGCGCCCGTCGTTGTCCCCTCGCAGGGCGAGCGGCCCGGGGCTGTGTCCGGGGATCCCCGCGGGTAGCCGGCTGCCCTTGGTGAGCAGGGCCTCGATGAGGACGAGGAGTGTGACCGCGCATCCCGACGCGCGTGCGAAACGCGACCAGCGACGCGAGGTCAGGCCCGACGTCCGAAGGCACCAGCGTGCGCGACCGCCCAATCGGCCAACGCCGACAACGGCTCCAGCAGACTCCGGCCCAACGGCGTCAGCGAGTACGACACGGAGGGCGGCACCGTCGCCGCCACCGTCCGATCCACCAGCCCGTCGGCCTCCAACCCCCGCAGCGTCCGGGTCAGCATCCGCTGGCTGATCCCCTCGATCGCGCGGTGCAGCTCGTTGTACCGGTGCGGCCGCTGGCCCAAAACGATCACGACGAGCATCGACCACTTGTCCCCGACCCGCCGGAACACCTCGGTGACGGGGCACGCCGCGAACTCCGCCGCCGGTACCGGCCGCGGCAGCTCGTGCGCGAGTACGGAGGGTACATCGGTGTGCGCAGCGGACATCGAAGTGCCTTCTACCGGGCCGGGCAAGCGTCCTCCCACGATGGTCTCGCCCCGAGCGTAGGAGGACCCAGGTGCCGAAGACCGTCGTGATCACCGGAGGGACGAACGGGATGGGCCGCGCTACGGCGCTGGCCCGGGTCGCCCGTGGCGACCGGGTGATCGTGATCGGGTCCGATCCGGCGAAGGCCGCCGCCGTGCCCGGCGCGCGGTTCCTGGCGGCGGATCTGTCGTCGGTGGCGGAGGTCCGCCGGGTCGCTGCGGAGATCACCGGGCCGGTCGACGCGCTCGCCCTGTTCGCGAACCGGCCCCAGCCCACCCGCCGGGAGACGCCGGAGGGCCTGGAGTACACGTTCGCGCTCTACTACCTGAGCCGCTACCTCCTCGGCGAGCTGCTGGCCGAGCAGCTGGAGGCCGCTCCGCAACCGGTGATCGTCAACGTCGCCGGTGTCGGCAACCGGGCCGGCGCGATCCACTGGGACGATCCGCAGCTGACCCGCGGCTACGGGTTGGTCAAGGCTCAGCTGCAGGCCGGCCGCGCGAACGATCTGCTCGGGGTCGCGCACGCCGCCCGCCGTCGGAGGACCCGTTACGTCCTCTACCACCCCGGCTTCACCCGCAGCGGACTCGACGCCCACCCGAACCCGCTGGTGCGCGGGTTGCTCAAGGCCGCGGCGCGGGTCGCCGCGCGGCCGGTCGAGGAGTCGGTCCGCCCGATCGTCGAGTGGATCGACGCCCCGCCGTCCGCGCCGCTCACGGCGGTTGACCGCCTAGAGGAGCTGCCGCTCGACTTCCCGACGCTCGATCCGGGGGCTGCGGCCCGGCTCGACGCCTACACGGCCGAGCTCGTGGCCCGGTTGTCCGCGCCCTCCGGGCCGTGATCAGCTGACCAGCTCGGCCGCCAGCCGCAGGGTCTGCGGTGAGCCGCCCACGACCATGGTCGTGACCAGCGAGTCCCGCCACACCGGCAGCTCCTCGGCGATCTTCTCCTTCGACCCACCAGCGCGACCTGCTCCACCAGCTCCAGCGGCACCGCCGCCGTCGCCTCATCCTTGCGCCCGCCCAGGTACAGCTCCTGGATCCGGGCGCAGTCGTCCTCGTAACCCATGCGCGCGAACACGTCGTAGTGGAAGTTCGCGCCCTTCGCGCCCATCCCGCCGATGTAGAGCGCGAGCATCGGGCGCACCTGCTGGTCGGCGGCCCCCTCCACGTCGTCGTCGACGACCATCTGCACCATGCAGACCACCTCGAAGCCGGCGGGCCGGCCGCCGCGGCGCGCGAAGCCCTCCGCCAGCGCCGCCCGGTAGTGCGCGTCGTGGCGCGGCGCGTAGAACAGCGGCTGCCAGCCGTCGGCGATCTCGGCGGCCAGCGCGACGTTCTTCGGGCCTTCCGCGGCGAGCAGGATCGGCAGGTGGGTGCGCAGCGGGTGGATCGTGGTGCGCAGCGGCTCGCCCAGCCCGGTCCCGCCCGGGTAGGGGATCGGGTAGTGCGGCCCCGGCGACGTCACGCGCTCCCGGGCGATCGTCGCCCGCAGGATCTCCATGTACTCGCGGGTGCGGGCCAGCGGCTTCGGGTACGGCTGCCCGTACCAGCCCTCGACGACCTGCGGCCCGGACGCGCCGATACCCAGCACCACCCGGCCACCGGAGAGGTGGTCGAGCGTCATCGCCGCCATCGCGGTGGCGGTCGGGGTGCGGGCCGACATCTGCGCGACCGAGGTGCCGAGCTTGATCCGCTTGGTGCGGGCGCCGTACCAGGCCAGCGGGGTGAAGGCGTCCGAGCCGTACGCCTCGGCCGTCCAGAGCGAGTCGAACCCGAGGTCCTCCGCGGTCGCGACGAGCTCGTCGGTCCTCGGGTCCGGTCCCGCGCCCAGTTGCCCAGGGCAAGCCCCAGCTTCATCGACGGTTCCTCTCCACGGGCCGATGCCGCGGAGGAACCTACGTCACGGCTTTGAGCCCCATCAGCTCGTCGGCGTTGCCTGACGCGACGGCGAGCCGGTCGGCGGGCGACAGCGGCAGCGGCGTGAGGAAGCGCACGGCCCGCTCGGGGCTGCATCCGTCCAGGACCACCCGGCCCAGCCGTTCGTCGGATCTGCGAGGTGGCCGCGAACGGCCCGGCGGGGTGAGGATGACCACGTTCGTACGGAGCAGGAGACGACGGGAGCGAAGCTGTTCTGATGGGCCGGCGATCGGGGGTCCAGGTGGGACCCGAGCAGTACTACGCGGTCGCGATGCAGTTGCTCGCCGAGCACGGGCCCGCCGAGCTGAAGATCGCCACGCTGTGTGCGCGGCTGGGCGTCACCAGCGGCTCCTTCTACCACCACTTCGACGGCTGGTCGGGGTTCGTGCGGGGGCTGCTCGCCCACTGGGAGGTCGAGCAGACGGCCAAGGTCGTCGAGGTGACCGAGTCGGTCACCGACGATCCCGTCGAACGCCTGGACGTGCTCCGCCGGTTCGCCGTGTCGCTGCCGCACGCCGCGGAAGCCGCGATCCGCAACTGGGCGGCGCTCGACCCGGAGGTGGGCCTCGCCCAGCGGCGGGTCGACGAGCGCCGCCGCGCCGCGCTGGAGGACGTGCTCGCCGGGGCCGTGCGCGACCGGGCCGACGCGGCGCGGCTCGCGTCGCTCGGGATGTCGATCCTCGTGGGCTTCCAGCAGATCCATCACCCGCCGGACCCGTCGCTGCTGCGGATGCACCTCGAGGACTACCACGTGCTCGTCCTGCGCCACGTCCCCCGTCCTGACGGTGGTCACACGATCGTGTCCCGAGCGTGATCTCCAGCTACGTTCGGGCCATGGGCCGCTAGGCCTTTCCGGTCTGTCCAGGCCTGGCTACAACCTCCTTTCGGAGCAATATGAGGCTGGAGTCTCACTGTTGAGTAACTCAGCTCACCAGACGTCGTTGAGCCGTTGTGGGCCGACGGCCGTCCGCTGATCAGTGCATGCGCTGCCGCCGGTCCGCGATCCGACGAGGAGGGGGACCGCCGGTGGGGGTGGAGGTCAGGGTCGAAGGGCTGACCAAGTCCTTCGGCCGGGCGAACATCTGGTCGGATGTGACGCTGACCCTGCCCCCCGGTGAGATCAGCGTGCTGCTCGGACCGTCCGGCACCGGCAAGTCGGTCTTCCTCAAGACGCTCATCGGGCTGCTGAAGCCGGACCGCGGCTCGATCTTCATCCACGAGACCGATCTGGTGCGCTGCAGCGAGTCCCGGCTGTACGAGCTGCGCAAGCTGTTCGGGGTGTTGTTCCAGGACGGCGCGCTGTTCGGCTCGATGACCGTCTACGACAACATCGCCTTCCCGCTGCGCGAGCACACGAAGCTGTCCGAGGCGGCGATCCGCGACATCGTCATGGAGAAGATGCACCTCGTCGGGCTCGAGGGCAGCGAGCACAAGCTGCCCGGCGAGATCTCCGGCGGGATGCGCAAGCGCGCCGGGCTCGCCAGGGCCATGGTGCTGGAGCCGGAGATCATCCTGTTCGACGAGCCCGACTCCGGCCTCGACCCGGTCCGCACGGCCTATCTGAACCAGCTGATCATCGACCTGAACGCGCAGACCGACGCGACGTTCCTGATCGTCACCCACGACATCAACTCCGCGCAGACGGTGCCGGACAACATCGGGATGCTCTACCGGCGCCACCTGGCGATGTTCGGGCCGCGGGAGGTGCTGCTGACCTCCGACGACCCAGTGGTCAGCCAGTTCCTCAACGGCCGCCGGCAGGGTCCGATCGGGATGTCGGAGGAGAAGGACTCCGCGCAGGCCGAGCGGGAGATGGCCGAGATCCCCGGCGAGCTGGAGGGCGTGCCCCCGCTGAAACCGCAGCTCGTGCCCAGCCCCGGGCTCCCGGAACGCAAGGCGGTCGCCCGGCGCCAGGCCCGCGTCGACGCGATCATGCACACGCTGCCGAAGGCTGCCCAGGACGCGATCCGCGCCAGTCGTGAGGCGACCGCGCAGGCCGAGCGCCGGGCGGGGCGAACACCCGTCGCCGCGTATCCCTCCGGTTACGCCGACGGTCCCACCGAGCGGTTGAACCCGGTCGACGGCGGCGAGCCGCCGCAGCCCGGCCGGCACCGGATCTGAGGCGGCCGGCCGATGAGCGCTCCCACCATCGTCACCCGGGCACTGACCCCGGTCGGCAAGTTCTTCCTGCTCGCCCTCGAGATCGCCCGGATGACCGTCAAGGGTCCGTTCCAGTGGCGCGAGTACATCGAGCAGACCTGGTTCGTCACGAAGGTCTCCGCGCTGCCCACCGCGCTGTTCACGATCCCGTTCGGCGCCACGATCGCGCTGCTGCTGGCCGAGCTGACCCGCCAGTTCGGGGCGCAGAGCCAGACCGGCGCCGGGTCGGTGCTCGCGATCGTGCAGCAGGCCGCCCCGATCGTCACGGCGCTGCTGATCTCCGGTGCGGGCGGCAGCGCGGTCTGCGCCGATCTCGGCGCGCGCACCATCCGCGAGGAGATCGCCGCCATGGAGGTGCTGGGCATCTCGCCGATCCAGCGGCTGGTGGTGCCGCGGGTGCTGGCGATGGCCACCACCGCGGTCGTCCTCAACGGCCTGGCGACCGTCGTCGGCGTCGCGGGCGGGTACTACTTCAACGTCGTCGTCCAGGGCGGCACCCCGGGCGCGTACATCGCGAGCTTCTCCGCGATCGCGCAGGTCAGCGACATCCTCGTGAGCGAGCTCAAGGCCGTGCTGTTCGGGCTGGCCGCCGGTGTCGTGGCCGCCTACCGCGGGCTCAACCCGCCGCCGGGCGCGAAGGGCGTCGGCGACGCGGTGAACCAGGCGGTCGTCATCTCGTTCGTGCTCGTCTTCCTGATCAACCTCGTGATCACGGCCCTGTACCTGCAGATCGTCCCGCCGAAGGGGAGCTGAAGCGATGGCGCTGCTGTCCACGGGCCGCGCCCGCCGGATCGCCCAGGCACCGATCGCCCAGCTCGAGGAGCTGGGCGACCAGGTCTCGCTCTACGTCCGCGCGATCGCCTGGATCCCGCGCGCCCTCACCCGTTACTCGAAGGAGATCCTGCGGCTGCTCGCCGAGGTGAGCTTCGGCTCCGGCGCGCTCATCGTCATCCTCGGCACCGCGGGCGTGATGGCGGCGCTGTCGCTGTTCGTCGGCTCGCTGGTCGGGCTGCAGGGCTTCCGGGCCCTCGACTCGCTCGGCGTCGAGGCACTCACCGGCTTCATCACCGCGTACTTCAACACCCGCGACATCGCACCGCTGGTCGCCGCGGCGGCGCTGACCGCCACCCTCGGCGCGGGCTTCACCGCCCAGCTGGGCGCGATGCGGATCTCCGAGGAGATCGACGCGCTGGAGGTCATGGCGGTGCCGTCGGTGCCGTACCTGGTCACGACCCGGGTGATCGCCGGGATCGTCGCGGTCATCCCGATCTACACGATCGGCCTGCTCGCGAGCTTCGCGGCGGCCCGGCTCAACGTCACGCTGATCAACGGGCTGCCCGGCGGCACGTACGACCACTACTTCGACCTGTTCCTGCCGCCGATCGACGTCCTCTACTCCTACGTCAAGGTCGTCGTCTTCGCCTCGGTGATCATCCTGATCCACTGCCACTACGGCTACCGGGCCAAGGGCGGCCCGGCCGGCGTGGGCGTCGCGGTCGGCCGCGCGGTCCGCCTGTCGATCGTGTCGACGGCGATCCTGGACTTCTTCCTGACGCTGGTCCTGTACGGCACCTCGACGACGGTGAGCGTGGCCGGATGAGGACCCCGGAGCGCGCCCTGCAGGGCCTCGCGTTCATCGGGGTGGTGGCGCTGCTGCTCGGGCTCGCCGTCGCCCACTACGCCGGCGCGTTCCGCAGCGGTGTGCCCGTGCTGCTCAAGGCCGGCCACGCCGGCAGCCAGCTCGGCGAACACGCCGACGTCAAGGTCCGCGGCATGGTCGTGGGCCGCGTCGAGTCGATCACCTCCACCGGTGACGGCGCCGACATCCTGCTCAGCATCGACGCCGACAAGATCGACCAGATCCCGCAGAACGTCACCGCGCGGCTGTTGCCGAAGACGCTGTTCGGCGAGAAGTACGTCGCACTGGAGCCGCCCGCCGACCCCAGCCCGCGGCCGCTCGTCGCCGGGGACGTCATCGGGCAGGACCGCAGCAGCACCGCCCGCGAGGTCGACACCGCCCTCGACGACCTGGAGCCGGTGCTCACCGCCGTCCAGCCGGACGAGCTCAAGAGCACCCTCGGTGCGATCGCGATGGGCCTGGAGGGCCGCGGCGCGCAGCTGGGGGAGACCCTCGTCGCGCTGAACGCGCTGGTCGAGGGGATCACCCCGGCCGTCCCGGCGCTGCAGGACGACCTGCGCGAGCTGGCCACGCTCTCCGAGACCGCCGCCGACACCGCCCCCGATCTGCTCGCTGCGCTCGACGACCTCACCGTGCCGGCGGGCACGATCGTCGACCAGGCCGAGAACCTGCGCGAGGTCTACCGCTCGGTGATCAGCGCGTCGGACGATCTGCACGCGTTCCTCGACGCCAACGGCGAGAACGTCATCCGCCTGGTCGTCACCTCCCGGTCCACGCTGGAGACGCTGGCCCGCTACGCGCCCGAGTTCCCCTGCTTCTTCGAGAACCTCGTGTCGGTGATCCCGCGCGGCGACGAGGTCTTCGGCCGGTCGAACTCGGTGAACGCGGGCAAGCCGGGCATCCACGTCACGATCGAGATCACCACCGGTGACCGCGGCAAGTACGTCAACCCCGACGACCTGCCCGAGTTCACCGACGACCGCGGCCCGCGCTGCTACCCGGAGGCACTGCCGCCACCGTACGACGAGGAGAACTTCCCGCAGTACGCGCCGGACGGCCCGTTCCGCGACGGGGCCGTGCCCCCGCCGCCGGAGAGCCCGCAGCCGAAGGGCGACCCGGAGGCCTTCGGCGTCGACACCTACGGCACCTACGACGGCTCGAGCAGCTGGTACCTGGTCAAGGCCAACGCGCTGGCCGGGGGGCCGAACGCGCGGACCATCGACATGGGGGTGGCGAACTCGCCCGGTGAGCGCGCGGTCGTCAACTCCCTGATCGCAGCGCAGCAGGGCCGCCCGAGCAGCTCCGTGCCCGGCTGGAGCACCTACCTCGTCGGGCCGCTCTACCGCGGGACGGAGGTGACGATGGCATGAGCCGCGTCCCCGTCGCCCCGCTGGTCAAGTTCCTCGTCTTCGCGGTGGTCACCACGGCGGCCACCACCGTCCTGGGGCTCACGATCGCGAACGCCCAAGGCGGGGACCGCGCGGCGTACTCGGCCCGGTTCGCGGACGTCACCGGTCTGCTGCCCGGCGACGACGTGCGCATCGCCGGGGTCGTCGTGGGCAGCGTGACCGACATCGAGATCGTCGACAAGCGCGTGGCGGAGGTCGACTTCGAGATCGACTCCTCGTTGCAGCTGCCGGCCACCACGCGGGCCGCCGTGCTCTACAAGAACCTGATCGGGCAGCGGTTCCTGGCGCTCTCGCAGGAACCGGGGCCGTGCGATCCCGCCGCTCCGGCGACCCTGGCGGCGGGCGCAGTGATCTCCGAGGCGTGCACCCGGGGGCCGCTCAACCTCACCGAGCTGTTCAACGGGTTCCGCCCGCTGTTCCAGGCGCTGGATCCCGAGCAGGTCAACACGCTCGCCGACGAGGTCATCCAGGTGCTGCAGGGCCAGGGCGGCACGATCGAGAGCCTGTTGGCCTCCACCGCGTCGCTGACGAAGACACTGGCCGACAAGGACGCGGTCATCGGAGAGCTGATCGACAACCTGAGCGGGGTGCTGGAGAGCGTCACCGAGCGCAACGACCAGCTGAACGACCTCATCGTCGGGCTGCGCGAGCTCGTCGCCGGCCTCGCCGAGGACCGCGAGCCGATCGGGGAGGCGATCAGCTCGATCGGCGATCTCGCCGTCACCACTGCCGGGTTGCTGGAGGAGGGGCGGCCGGCGCTGCAGGCCGACATCGCCGCGCTCGGCGCCCTCGCCGGCGAGCTGCACGAGGGCGAGCCGGTGATCGAGCACTACCTGCAGTTCGCCCCGTACAAGCTGAACAAGATCGCGCGGGCCGGTTCCTACGGCAGCTGGTTCAACTTCTACCTGTGCGGTGCCTCGCTGACGGTCGGGGTGAGCCCGATCGTCCCGCCGCAGAAGATCGAGCTGCCCGACTTCACCACTGCCGAGCGGTGCGGGTCCGATCCCGACGGCCTCGGCGACGACCTGGAGATCGGCCCGCCGTGGCCCGTGCCCGGCGCCGAGTACGGCGACGACGATCACGGCGGTGATCACCACGCCGAGGACCACCACGACCGCCCGGTCGCCGACGAGCTGACGCAGCCCCGGTCCGATCTCCCGCTGCCCGCGGTGGGAGGTGCGAGTTGACCGACCCGATCACCCACCGGCTCCCTCCGGTCCCGACGGCCGTCGGTGGCGTGCTGGCGATCCTGCTCGTCGTCCTGCTGGCCTTCAACGGCAAGGCGCTGTTCTCCGGCGGCACCACCTACACCGCCTACTTCACCGACGCCGCCGGGCTGCAGGCCGGCGACCAGGTCACGATCTCGGGCGTCGAGGTGGGCCGGGTCACCGACGTGTCCCTGGTGGACGGTCAGGTGGTGGTCGACTTCCGGGTGCACGACGCGTGGATCGGCGACCGCACGATCGCCTCCATCGAGATCCGCACCCTGCTCGGGGCCAAGTACCTCGCACTCGACCCGCAGGGTGAGCGCGAGCAGGACCCCGACCATCCGTGGGGCGTCGACCGCACGGTCACCCCGTTCGACGTCGTCGAGGCCTTCGACGGGCTCTCCGAGACGATCGACGCGATCGACACCGAGCAGCTCGCGCAGAGCCTGCAGACGCTGTCGGACACCTTCCGCGGCACCGCCCCGGAGATCCGCGGCGCGCTCGACGGGCTCTCCCGGCTGTCCACCACGATCGCCAGCCGCGACGAGCAGCTGCGCACCCTGCTGTCGGGCACCCGCACCGTCGCCACGACGCTGGCCGAGCGCCGCGACGACATCGAGGCGCTGCTCTCCGACGGCAACCTCCTGCTCGCCGAGCTGCAGGCCCGCCGCGACGCGATCGCGAAGCTGATCACCGGCATCCGTGATCTCTCCCGGCAGCTGTCCGGCCTCGTCGCGGACAACATCGACCAGCTGCGGCCCACGTTGGAGACGCTCGACGAGGTCGTCGCGGTGCTCGAGCGCAACCAGGACAACCTGGTCCAGCTGCTCAAGAAGGAGGCCGTGTTCATCCGGGTGTTCAACAACGCCATCGGGACCGGCCGCTGGTTCGACAACTACATCTGCGGCCTGCTGCCCGTCCCGGCCCTCGGCCCCCTCAACCCGGGGGGATGTGATCTGTCGTGACCGGCTCATGGGTGTCGGACAAGCGGCAGCTCACCACCGCCGCACTGGTCGCGGTCGTCGCGATCCTGGCGGCCGTCGGGGTGTGGCAGGCGGCCAGGCTGGGCAGCGGCCGGCACGTGACCGCGTACTTCACGAACGCCTCGGCGCTGTTCGAGGACAACGCCGTGCAGATGAAGGGCGTCCCGATCGGCACGATCGACAAGATCACGCCGGAGGGCGACCGGGTCCGCGTCGACATGACGATCACCGACCCGGACGTGAAGCTGCCCGCCGACGTCAAGGCGGCCATCGTGTCGCCGAGCCTGGTCACCGGCCGCAACGTGACGCTGTTCCCGGCCTGGACCGGCGGACCCGAGCTCACCGACGGCGCGGTCATCCCGCTCGAGCGCACCGCGGTGCCGCTCGGCGTCGACGACCTCACCCGCACCGCGACCGAGCTGGCGAAGGCGCTCGGCCCCGGCGGACTGAACGAGCAGGGGGTGCTCACCGACTCGCTCGAGGTGCTGGCCGAGAACCTCGACGGCAACGGCCAGGCGATCAACGGCACCATCGTCGACCTCGGCGCGCTCGGCAGCACGCTCTCCGGTTCGAGCGAGGACCTGTTCGCCACGATCACCGAGCTGCAGAGGTTCGTCGCGATGCTGAAGGAGAACGACCGCACCCTGCGGGAGTTCAACGAGCGGATCGCCGACGTCAGCGGGGTGCTCGCCGATCAGCGCGAAGAGCTGGGGGAGGCACTGCGCGACCTGGCCACCGCGCTCGACGACGTCACCGTGTTCATCCGGGACAACCGCGCGGCGCTCAGGTCGAACGTCGACCGGCTCACCGAGGTCACCCGGGTGCTCGTGGAGCAGCGGGCGGCGCTCACCGAGATCCTCGATCTCGCCCCGGCCGCGCTGTCCAACCTGGCGAACGTCTACGACGCCTCGTCGGGCACCCTCAACACCCGCGCCAACCTGCAGGAGCTGGCCAACCCACCGATCTACATGGTCTGCAAGCTGGTCGACGACGCCCTGAACGCGCCGGTGGAGCTGGCGAACCTGTGCAAGCAGCTGCCGCTCGTCGACCAGCTGCCGAGCCTGCAGCAGATCATCACCGGCCTGCAGTCCGGGCAGCTGCCGCCGTTCCCCGGGCTGATGCCGCTGCCCACCGACCCGGCTCCGGGCGGGACCGCACCGGCCCCGGTCCCCGCACCCGACACCGCACCCGACACCGCGGACGTCGGCGAGGCCGGCGCCGACGACGGGGGTGACCCATGATCCGGCGATGCGCCGCGGCCCTGGCCGCCGCCGGTCTGGCCCTCGCGCTGACCTCCGGCTGCGGGGTCCTGACCAGCGGGTTGCGCGGGGTGGACCTCCCCGGCGGGGCCGATCTCGGCGACCGCCCGTACTCGGTGACGGTCGAGTTCGCCGATGTGGTCGATCTCGTGCCGCAGTCGCTGGTGAAGGTGGCCGACGTGGCGGTCGGCNCGGTCCGCGAGGTCCGGCTCGATCCGGCGACGTGGCGGGCGCTGGTCACCGTCGACGTCAACGGCGNCGTGCGGCTGCCCGCCAACGCCGTGGCCCGGGTGCGCACCACCAGCTTGCTGGGGGAGAAGTTCGTGCAGCTCGGTCCGCCCCCGTCGGGCGCGACCGGCACGCTGAGCGACGGGGCGCGGATCCCGATCGAGCGGTCCGGGCGGGCCGTCGAGGTCGAGGAGGTCTTCGGCGCGCTCGCGATGCTGCTCGACGGCGGCGGCGTCGGGAACATCCGCACGATCGCGGTCGAGCTGAACCAGGCGCTGGAGGGCAACGAGCNGGAGATCCGGTCGCTGCTGGAGAACCTCGACACCCTGGTGCGCGCCCTCGACGGCCGCAAGGGCGACATCACCCGCGCCATCGACGGGCTCAACCGGCTCGCCGCCACGCTCGACGAGGGCCGGCCGAAGATCGAGAACGCGCTGCAGGACCTCGGCCCGGGCATCGAGGAGCTGGCGGCGCAGCGCGAGCAGCTGGTCGACATGCTGCAGTCGCTCGACCGGCTGTCCACCGTCGCGCTCGACGTGGTCGACCGCAGCCGCGAGGATCTGCTGGCCGATCTGCGGATGCTGCGGCCCACGCTGGAGCAGCTCGCTGCAGCCGAGCAGAACCTGCCGCGCTCGCTGGAGGTGCTGGCCAGCCCGCCGTTCACCGATGCGGCCGCCGACGGGTTCGCCGGCGACTTCTCCAACCTCTACGCCGACATCTACCTCGACCTCGGCCTCGATGGGCTGCTGAAGAACATCCTCAACGGTGGCCTGCCGGCGCTGCCCGGGCTGCCCGCCAACGCGCAACTGCTCGCCCCGCTCCTGGGTGCCCCGACCGCGCCCGAGCTGCCGCTGCTCGGCGCGCTGCCCGGTCTCGGCGGCGGCCCGGCGACCTCCGCCGACCGCCAGGAGCCGGAGGAGGAGAAGGAAGAGGACGCGCAGCCGGAGCGGCGCGGTGGCCTGTTCGGTGGGCTGTTCGGAGGTGGCGGATGATCACCCGGCGCACGCGGCTGCAGCTGATCGCGCTGCTCGTGGTGGCCGTCGTCGGTGTGGTCTACACCGGCGTGCGGTTCGCGGACCTCGGCGCGGTCGTCGGCGCCACCAGCTACCCGGTCACGCTGCAGATGTCGCGCTCCGGCGGGATCTTCACCGGGGCCGACGTGACCTATCGCGGGGTCAGCGTCGGGCGGGTCGGACCGCTCGCCCTCACCCCGGACGGGGTGGAGGTGCGGCTGGACATCGACCGGTCCGCCCCGCCGATCCCGGCGTCGGTGACCGCGCAGGTGCGCAACCTGTCGGCCATCGGCGAGCAGTACGTCGACCTGCTGCCCGACACCGCGGACGGGCCGACGCTGCAGGCCGGGTCGGTCATCCGGGAGAGCGAGGGCCGCGTCGAGGTCCCGGTGCCCGTCGAGGAGCTGGTGGCGAGCCTCGACGACCTGGCGAGGTCGGTCCCGCTGGACCGGCTGCGGCTCGTCGTCGACGAGCTGGGCACCGCGTTCGCCGACACGGGCGTGCCGCTGCAGCGGCTGCTCGACACCACCGGGGAGTTCACCGCGGCGGCCGTCGAGGCGCTGCCGCAGACGACGGCGCTGATCGAGGACGCCCGCCCGGTGCTGCGCACGCTCAACGCCACCTCGGGGCAGTTCCGGGGGTTCAGCGAGAACCTGGCGCTGCTCGCCGCGCAGCTGAAGGAGTCCGACGGCGATCTGCGCCGGGTGATCCAGTACGCGCCGCCCGCGACGGAGGAGCTGTCCGCGCTGCTCGACGAGAGCGGCAGCGAGCTCGGCGAGGTGATCGCCAACCTGCTGACCGTCACCCGCATCGCCGAGCCGCGCCAGCCCGGCCTGCGGCAGGTCCTCGTCACCTACCCGGCGCTGGTCGCGGGCGTGCTCACCGCCGTCCCGGGCGACGGAACCGGCGCGCACCTCGGGCTGGTGCTCAACGTGTTCGACCCGCTCGCGTGCGTGCGCGGCTACGAGAGCACGGCGAAACGGCCCGGCACCGACGTCACCGAGGTCCCGGTCAACGCCGACGCGCACTGCGCCGAGCCCGCGTCGACCGGGATCAACGTGCGGGGATCGCAAAACGTCCCGCGGTCGCCGACCCCCGACGCGGCGCACCCAGAGAACCCGGACGAGAAGAACACGGACGAGGAGGACGAGCAGCAGAAGGCGACCACGCTCCTGCTGGTCGACATGACCGAGGTCCCGCTGGGTTCCCCGGCGCAGATCCTCGCGAGCGGCTGACCCGTCCCACGAGGGCTGCCCCGGCAGCCGTCTGGAGGAAGACATGACCGTGCTCGACGAGAACCCCTCGACCCCCGCCGGGGAACCCGCATCGGCCCGGCCGGTGATGGGCCGCATCCTCCAGGTCGTCACCGCCGTCGCCGCGGTCGCGGCCGTGGTGTTCGGCGCGCTCTGGGCGGTGTCGCTCGGCAGCGGCGACGGTCACCTGGCCGAGCAGCGCGACGAGGCGTTGAACGCGGCCCGGACCGCCGCGGAGACCCTCAACACGCTCGACCACCGCAACGCCCCGGCGGGGCTGGACGCGTGGATGGCGGCGTCCACCGGGCAGGTGCTGGAGGAGTTCCGCCGCAACCGCGACGACTACATCAAGGTCGTCACCGAGTCGAAGCGGGTCACCACGGCCGTCGCGAAGGACCCGGCGGTCACCGAGCTCGATGACCGCGCCGGGATCGCCCGCGTCATCGTCGGCGTCGACGTCACCGTCACCCCGGACGGGCAGAAGCCGGTCCTCACCCGCCAGCGGCTCCAGCTGGAGATGCACCGCACACCCGACGGCTGGAAGGTCGCGAAGCTGGCGCCGGTGCGCAACCCGGGCGCGAGCTGAGCCGCGCCCCCCGCTCCCCGAGGTCGACCGACTCCAGGAGGTCACCGACATGCCCCCCACCCACCGCAGCACCCCCGGCATCCGCCGCCCCCGCGTCGCCGGCCGCCGCACCACCCGCTCTGCTCCTGCCGAGGCGCTCACGTCCGCTGGGCGGCGCGGGGGCGGGCGCACTGCCACCGTCGAGGAGGCCACGCCGGAGCCGGCCCAGGTCGTCTCGGAGCCCGCAGCGGACGGCCGCGGGGAAGCGGAGCAGGCCGCGACCGTCGACGAGCCACTGGCCACGGAGCGGGCGGAGGAGAGGACGGCGGGCGCGGAGGACGTCGACGAGGAAGCGGCGGACGCCTCCCCAGCACGGCCCCGGCGCTCGCTGCGCGCGCTCCGCACCACCCCCGTCACGACGCGGGCACTGATCGCCTGGGGTGCCGCCGCGACGGTGCTCGTGTTCCTGGCGTCGTTCTTCGGAGCGCTCTGGTACCACCGCGAGCACTCCGGCCCCGCCGCCAACCGGGCGCTGATCGACATCGGCGCGACCAGCCAGGTCGCCCAGCAGGTCGCGGACGCGGTGACGACGATCTACTCGTACGACTTCGCCCGCCTCGACGAGAACGAGCGCACCGCCCGCGCCGTCATCACACCGGAGTTCGAGCAGCAGTTCGGCCAGCTGTTCACCGAGGTCCGCGCCCGCGCCCCGCAGCAGAAGGCCGTGGTCACCGCCACCGTCTCCAACACCGGGGTCAGCCGGCTCGAGGACGACACCGCCGTCGTGGTGCTGTTCATGAACCAGATCGCCACCCGCGCTGCGGAGGACGGCCCGCAGCAGCTCGCCTCCGCCGGCCGCCTGACGGTCACGGCGAAGAAGATCGACGGAGTCTGGAAGATCGCGGATGTGCAAGCCGTGTAGGTGAACGAACGGCACTCTGGTCCACTCGGGGTGGACCAGAGTGCCGTTCGCTGCCCCCGGTGGGGCCCCGCGCACCCGCCACCTGGGCAACCGCGTATCCTGGTCGGCGGTTCCACCGAAGACCGCAGGTTCGGGCTCGCTCGCGGGCCCGCGAAGGTCCCGTCTCGTACGGGCGACCCGCGCAGGGGGACGAGGTAGTAGAGCGTTGCGCGCCCTGCGGCGCGCCATCCTTCCACGCCCCGTGCCCTGCGCGCGGGGCGTTCGTCGTTTCGGAATCCCAACCTCCCGGGTCGTCGCGGTGGAGACCACGTACCGACACCCGAGAGGAGGCACGGATGGCCAGAGCTGACAAGGTCGCAGCGGTCGAGGAGATCGCCGACCGGTTCCGCGGCTCGTCCGCCTCGGTGGTCACGGAGTACCGGGGCCTGACCATGGCCCAGCTCACCCAGCTTCGTCGCTCGCTCGGCGCGGGCACGACGTACCGCATCGCCAAGAACACCTTGGTGAAGCGGGCGGCGGAGAAGGCGGGCGTCGAGGGCATCGAGCAGCTGCTCGTCGGCCCGACGGCGATCGCGTTCATCGAGGGTGAGCCGGTCGATGCAGCCAAGGCGCTGCGCGAGTTCGCCAAGTCCAACCAGGGCCTGGTGATCAAGGGTGGCTTCATGGACGGTCGGCCGCTGACCGTCGCCGAGGTCAACCAGCTCGCCGACCTGGAGTCCCGCGAGGTGCTGCTGGCGAAGCTCGCCGGTGCGATGAAGGGGTCGCTGGCCAAGGCCGCCGGCCTGTTCGCCGCCCCGGCCGCGCAGGTCGCCCGGCTCGCCCAGGCCCTCGCCGACAAGCGTGCTGCGGAGGGCGAGGCCTCGGCCGCGCCCGCCGACGCTGCTCCCAACACCGACAACACCGAGAGCTGACCCACCCCAGCCCTTGCGTTTCACCAGAGAGGAACCGCCACCATGGCGAAGCTGAGCACCGACGAGCTGCTCGAGGCCTTCAAGGACCTCACCCTGATCGAGCTCGCCGAGTTCGTGAAGAAGTTCGAGGAGACGTTCGACGTCACCGCCGCCGCCCCGGTCGCCGTGGCCGCTGCTCCGGGCGCCGCTGCGGGCGCCGGCGGCGCCGCTGCTCCGGCCGAGGAGGAGAAGGACGAGTTCAACGTCGTCCTCGAGGCCGCCGGCGACAAGAAGATCCAGGTCATCAAGGTCGTCCGCGAGCTGGTCTCGGGCCTGGGCCTGAAGGAGGCGAAGGACCTCGTCGAGAGCGCCCCGAAGCCGATCCTGGAGGGCGTCAACAAGGAGGCCGCCGACGCCGCCAAGGCCAAGCTCGAGGAGGCCGGCGCGAAGGTCAACCTGGTCTGACCTGCTGCCACCGCACGTCCAGAGGGGCGGTACCCGCGTTCGGGGTGCCGCCCCTCGGCGCGTCCCCGCGCCTCAAGCGAGAACGTGACAGAAGTCACAATATTTTCGGATCGGCGATCCGAGTCTGCCTCACGCAGCGTCCTCATCAGGCGAAACCCGTCGCCGTGAACGTGCCATCACGCTCCGCGTTCACCCGAAAGTGGTACGCGACACGCCGGACGAAATGCTGGCGCACCGACCGCCCGCCGACGGGAACGGTGCGAACGCGTGACGGTCCGTCGTCGCCTGATCACCGACGGGCGGTCGGTGCGGCGGGACGAACTCCCTCTCCCGAGGGGACCTTCGGTCCGTCGGGGCAGGTCACCACCCGGTTGTCCCGCAAAACGGACCACTTACCGCCGCGTAGCGTCTTGACTCCGGGGCGTCGGCGCGTCACGCTTAGGTCTCGACGGTCACCTTGGTGACGTGTCTCGACAGCGGCTGCATTCGCAGCTAGACTGCCTCTTTGCGCTGCCTCCGTCCAACTTCCGCGCGCAGAGAGGCTCCCCACCGGAGTTCCCCGCGAGCGGTGTCTTGGGTCGGTGGTTGCGCGCTGACAACTGACGGCGGGCTCCGGCGGCCCGGCGCACCGAGCACATCAGCTCGGCCTCGGGGGGATCACACCGCCCGGGTCGATGATCGAACGGTAGCGCGCGAGTCCCGGATCCTGCCAGACGAGAGCGCAGTTCCGGAAGGACGCATCTTGGCATCGCCTCGCGCCACTCAGACTCCCGCGACCTCCGTCTCGGCCAATCCGAACTTCCCCGGTGCACCGACTCGGGTGTCCTTCGCGAAGATCCGCGAACCCCTCGAGGTGCCCAACCTCCTCGACCTGCAGATCCAGTCCTTCGAGTGGCTGATCGGCTCGGAGGAGTGGTTCCAGCGGCGCGTCGACGCCGGGGACGAGAACCCGGTCAGCGGGCTGGAGGAGGTCCTCGCCGAGATCTCGCCGATCGAGGACTTCTCCGGCTCCATGTCGCTGTCCTTCTCGGACCCGCGGTTCGACGAGGTGAAGGCCTCGGTCGAGGAGTGCCGCGACAAGGACATGACCTACGCCGCGCCGCTCTTCGTCACCGCGGAGTTCACCAACAACACCACGGGTGAGATCAAGAGCCAGACGGTCTTCATGGGCGATTTCCCCATGATGACCGACAAGGGCACCTTCATCATCAACGGCACCGAGCGCGTCGTCGTGTCGCAGCTGGTGCGCTCGCCCGGCGTCTACTTCAGCCACGAGATCGACAAGACGACCGAGAAGGACGTCTACTCGGTCCGGATCATCCCGAGCCGGGGCGCGTGGCTCGAGTTCGACGTCGACAAGCGCGACACCGTCGGCGTCCGCATCGACCGCAAGCGGCGCCAGCCGGTCACGGTGCTGCTGAAGGCGCTCGGCTGGACCGAGGAGCAGATCAAGGCGCGGTTCGGCTTCTCGGAGACGGTCATGGCGACCCTCGAGAAGGACCACACCGCCGGGCAGGACGAGGCGCTGCTCGACATCTACCGCAAGCTGCGTCCGGGCGAGCCGCCCACGCGGGAGAGCGCCCAGGCGCTGCTGGAGAACCTGTTCTTCAAGGAGAAGCGGTACGACCTGGCCAAGGTGGGTCGTTACAAGACCAACCGCAAGCTGGGCCTGAAGACCCCGCTCGAGGTCGGCACGCTGACCGAGGAGGACATCGCCGTCACGATCGAGTACCTCGTCCGGCTGCACGCCGGCGAGACCGAGATGACGGTCGGTGAGGGCGAGGACGCGGTCACGATCCCGGTCGAGACCGACGACATCGACCACTTCGGCAACCGCCGCCTGCGCACCGTCGGCGAGCTGATCCAGAACCAGATCCGGGTCGGCCTGTCCCGCATGGAGCGCGTGGTCCGTGAGCGCATGACCACGCAGGACGTCGAGGCGATCACGCCGCAGACCCTGATCAACATCCGCCCGGTCGTGGCGGCGATCAAGGAGTTCTTCGGAACCTCGCAGCTGTCGCAGTTCATGGACCAGCACAACCCGCTGGCCGGCCTGACCCACAAGCGCCGCCTGTCGGCGCTGGGCCCGGGCGGTCTGTCGCGGGAGCGCGCCGGCTTCGAGGTCCGCGACGTCCACCACAGCCACTACGGCCGCATGTGCCCGATCGAGACCCCTGAGGGTCCGAACATCGGCCTGATCGGCTACCTGTCCACGTTCGCACAGGTCAACCCGTTCGGCTTCATCCAGACGCCGTACCGGAAGGTCGTCGACGGCCGGGTCACCGACGAGATCGACTACCTGACCGCCGACGAGGAGGAGCGTTTCGTCATCGCGCAGGCCAACGCGCCGCTCGACGACGAGGGCAACTTCATCGAGGACCGGGTGCTGGTCCGCCGCAAGGGCGGCGAGCCGGACCTGATCGCGCCGTCCGGGGTCGACTACATCGACGTCTCGCCGCGGCAGATGGTGTCGGTCGGCTCGGCGCTGATCCCCTTCCTCGAGCACGACGACGCGAACCGCGCGCTGATGGGCGCGAACATGCAGCGCCAGGCGGTGCCGCTGCTGCGCAGCGAGGCGCCGCTGGTCGGCACCGGCATGGAGCTGCGCGCCGCGGTCGACGCCGGTGACGTCGTGGTGGCCGAGAAGGCGGGCGTGGTCGAGGAGGTCTGCGCCGACTACATCACGGTCATGGCGGACGACGGCACGCGCAAGACGTACCGCCTCTACAAGTTCCGCCGGTCCAACCAGACCACCTGCATCAACCAGAAGCCGATCGTCGACGAGGGGCAGCGGGTCGAGGCGGGCCAGGTGCTCGCCGACGGTCCGTGCACCGAGAACGGCGAGCTCGCCCTCGGCAAGAACCTGCTCGTGGCGATCATGCCGTGGGAGGGCCACAACTACGAGGACGCGATCATCCTCTCCCAGCGCCTGGTGCGCGACGACGTGCTGACCTCGATCCACATCGAGGAGCACGAGATCGACGCCCGCGACACCAAGCTGGGTGCCGAGGAGATCACCCGGGACATCCCGAACGTCTCCGAGGAGGTCCTCGCAGACCTCGACGAGCGCGGCATCATCCGCATCGGCGCCGAGGTCCAGCCGGGCGACATCCTGGTCGGGAAGGTCACGCCGAAGGGTGAGACCGAGCTGACCCCGGAGGAGCGGCTGCTGCGCGCGATCTTCGGCGAGAAGGCGCGCGAGGTCCGCGACACGTCGCTGAAGGTGCCCCACGGCGAGACCGGCAAGGTCATCGGCATCCGGGTCTTCTCGCGCGACGACGACGACGAGCTCCCGCCCGGCGTCAACGAGCTGGTGCGGGTCTACGTGGCCCAGAAGCGCAAGATCCAGGACGGCGACAAGCTCGCCGGTCGGCACGGCAACAAGGGCGTCATCGGCAAGATCCTCCCCGAGGAGGACATGCCGTTCCTGCCCGACGGCACGCCGGTCGACATCATCCTGAACACCCACGGTGTGCCGCGCCGTATGAACATCGGCCAGATCCTGGAGACCCACCTCGGGTGGATCGCCAAGTCCGGCTGGCACATCGAGGGCGACCCGGAGTGGGCGAAGAAGATCCCGGAGGAGCTGCGGTCCGCCCCGCAGAACACGCTCACGGCCACGCCGGTGTTCGACGGTGCCAAGGAGCACGAGATCACCGGGCTGCTCGGGTGCACGCTGCCCAACCGCGACGGCGAGCGCATGGTCGGCCCCGACGGGAAGGCCATCCTGTTCGACGGCCGGTCGGGCGAGCCGTTCCCGTTCCCGGTGGCGGTCGGCTACATGTACATCCTGAAGCTGGCCCACCTGGTCGACGACAAGATCCACGCGCGGTCGACCGGCCCGTACTCGATGATCACGCAGCAGCCGCTGGGCGGTAAGGCCCAGTTCGGTGGCCAGCGGTTCGGCGAGATGGAGTGCTGGGCGATGCAGGCCTACGGTGCGGCCTACACGCTCCAGGAGCTGCTCACGATCAAGTCCGACGACGTGGTGGGCCGCGTCAAGGTCTACGAGGCGATCGTGAAGGGGGAGAACATCCCCGAGCCGGGCATCCCGGAGTCGTTCAAGGTTCTGCTCAAGGAGCTGCAGAGCCTGTGCCTGAACGTCGAGGTGCTCTCCAGCGATGGTGCGGCGATCGAGATGCGCGACTCGGACGACGAGGACCTCGAGCGGGCCGCGGCGAACCTGGGCATCAACCTGTCCAGCCGCCCCGGATCCGACTCGACCATGACCGTCGACGACGTCGTCAACTGATCTCGTCCGTAGCCGAGCTAACGAAGGAACTGAGGACACTTAAGTGCTCGACGTCAACTTCTTCGACGAACTGCGCATCGGCCTGGCCACGGCGGACGACATCCGCCAGTGGTCGCACGGCGAGGTCAAGAAGCCCGAGACCATCAACTACCGCACCCTGAAGCCGGAGAAGGACGGGCTCTTCTGCGAGAAGATCTTCGGTCCGACCCGGGACTGGGAGTGCTACTGCGGCAAGTACAAGCGCGTCCGGTTCAAGGGCATCATCTGCGAGCGCTGCGGCGTGGAGGTCACCCGCGCCAAGGTGCGCCGTGAGCGGATGGGCCACATCGAGCTGGCCGCCCCGGTCACGCACATCTGGTACTTCAAGGGTGTGCCCAGCCGCCTGGGCTACCTGCTCGACCTGGCGCCGAAGGATCTCGAGAAGATCATCTACTTCGCCGCCTACGTCATCACCTCGGTCAACAAGGAACAGCGGCACGAGGACCTGCCCACGCTCGAGAACGAGATGAACGTCGAGCGCCGGCGGGTCGAGCAGCGCCGGGACGCCGACATCGAGGCGCGGGCCCAGAAGCTCGAGGCCGACCTGGCCGAGCTCGAGGCCGAGGGCGCCAAGAGCGATGTCCGCCGCAAGGTGAAGGAATCCGGCGAGCGGGAGATGCGCCAGATCCGCGACCGGGCCCAGCGCGAGCTGGACCGACTCGAGGAGATCTGGAACACCTTCACCAAGCTCGAGGTCAAGCAGCTGATCGCCGACGAGGCGCTCTACCGCGAGCTGTACGACCGCTACGGCGACTACTTCACCGGTGCCATGGGCGCCGAGGCGATCCAGACGCTCCTGCAGAACTTCGACATCGACGCCGAGGTCGAGGCGCTGCGCGAGACGATCCGCAACGGCAAGGGGCAGAAGAAGCTCCGCGCGCTCAAGCGGCTGAAGGTCGTCGCGGCGTTCCAGTCCACCGGCAACTCGCCGATGGGCATGGTGCTCGACTGCATCCCGGTGATCCCGCCGGACCTGCGCCCGATGGTGCAGCTGGACGGTGGCCGCTTCGCGACCTCCGACCTGAACGACCTGTACCGGCGGGTCATCAACCGCAACAACCGCCTCAAGCGACTGATCGACCTCGGCGCGCCCGAGATCATCGTCAACAACGAGAAGCGGATGCTGCAGGAGGCCGTCGACGCGCTGTTCGACAACGGCCGCCGCGGCCGTCCGGTCACCGGGCCGGGCAACCGCCCGCTCAAGTCGCTGTCCGACCTGCTCAAGGGCAAGCAGGGCCGGTTCCGCCAGAACCTGCTGGGCAAGCGCGTCGACTACTCCGGCCGTTCGGTCATCGTGGTCGGCCCGCAGCTGAAGCTGCACCAGTGCGGTCTGCCGAAGCAGATGGCGCTGGAGCTGTTCAAGCCGTTCGTGATGAAGCGGCTGGTCGACCTCAACCACGCGCAGAACATCAAGTCCGCCAAGCGCATGGTCGAGCGCGGCCGCTCGCAGGTGTGGGACGTGCTCGAGGAGGTCATCTCCGAGCACCCGGTGCTGCTCAACCGGGCGCCCACGCTGCACCGCCTCGGCATCCAGGCCTTCGAGCCGCAGCTGGTCGAGGGCAAGGCGATCCAGCTGCACCCGCTGGTCTGCGAGGCGTTCAACGCCGACTTCGACGGTGACCAGATGGCCGTGCACCTGCCGCTGTCGGCGGAGGCGCAGGCCGAGGCCCGCGTGCTGATGCTGTCGTCGAACAACATCCTGTCGCCGGCGTCCGGGCGCCCGCTCGCGATGCCGCGGCTGGACATGGTGACGGGTCTGTTCCACCTGACCCGCCAGCGCGACGACGCCCCGGGCGCCGGGCAGGCGTTCTCCTCGCCGGCCGAGGCGATCATGGCCTACGACCGGAAGGTGCTGCACCTGCAGGCGCCGTGCAAGATCCGCCTGCACGGCGTGGTGCCGCCCGCTGATCTCTACCCGAAGCTCAAGGAGCAGGGGTGGGAGCCGGGTCAGCCGTGGGTGGCCGAGACGACGCTGGGCCGCGTCCTGTTCAACGAGCTGCTGCCGTCGGACTACCCGTTCGTCAACGAGGAGCTGCCCAAGAAGCGCCAGGCCGCGATCATCAACGACCTGGCTGAGCGCTACTCGATGACCGAGGTCGCGCAGGTGCTCGACCGGCTCAAGGACGCCGGCTTCTACTGGGCCACCCGGTCCGGGGTCACGATCGCCATCTCCGACGTCGTGGTGCCGCCGAACAAGCAGGAGATCCTGGACGCCTACGAGGCGAAGGCCGACCAGGTCAACAAGCGGTACCTGCGCGGTGCGCTCTCCCACCAGGAGCGCAACGACGAGATGGTCAAGATCTGGACCCAGGCGTCCGAAGAGGTCGCCAAGGCCATGGAGGAGAACTTCCCCGACGACAACCCGATCCCCACGATCGTGAAGTCGGGGGCGGCGGGCAACATGACGCAGGTCCGGCAGCTGGCCGGTATGCGTGGTCTGGTCGCCAACCCGAAGGGCGAGTACATCCCCCGGCCGATCAAGACCAACTTCCGCGAGGGCCTCAACGTGCTCGAGTACTTCATCTCGACGCACGGCACGCGGAAGGGTCTGGCCGACACCGCGCTGCGGACGGCGGACTCGGGTTACCTGACCCGGCGCCTGGTCGACGTGTCGCAGGACGTCATCGTGCGCGAGACCGACTGCGGCACCGAGCGCAGCATCACGATGCCGGTCACCGAGCAGACGGCCGACGGCCGCCTCGTGCCGCACCGCCACATCCGCACCAGCGTGTACGCGCGCACGGCGGCGGAGGACGTCATCGGCCCGGACGGCGAGCCCATCGTCCGCAAGGGCGACGACATCGGCGACCCGGTGCTGGAGGCGCTGGTCGAGGCGGGCGTGCGCGAGATCAAGGTGCGCAGCGCCCTGACCTGCGCGTCGACCACCGGCATCTGCGCGATGTGCTACGGCCGCTCGATGGCCACCGGCAAGCTGGTGGACGTCGGTGAGGCGGTCGGCATCGTGGCCGCGCAGTCGATCGGTGAGCCCGGTACGCAGCTGACGATGCGTACGTTCCACCAGGGTGGCGTCGCCGGCGACGACATCACGACCGGTCTGCCCCGCGTCACGGAGCTGTTCGAGGCTCGCGTGCCGAAGGGCGTCGCGCCGATCGCCGACGTCGACGGCACGATCCGCATCGAGGACGGCGACCGCTTCTGGAAGATCACCCTGATCCCGGACGACGGGTCGGAAGAGATCGTCTACGACAAGCTGTCCAAGCGGCAGTGGCTGGCGATGACCACGGTCGACGGCGTCGAGCGCCCGCTCGCCGACGGCGACCACGTCAAGGTCGGCCAGCTGCTCCTGGAGGGCGCGGCGAACCCGCACGAGGTGCTGCGCGTCATGGGTCCGCGCGAGGTGCAGCTGCACCTGGTGCGCGAGGTGCAGAAGGTGTACCGCACGCAGAGCGTGGACATCCACGACAAGCACATCGAGGTGATCGTCCGGCAGATGCTGCGCCGGGTCACGATCATCGACTCCGGTGACACGGAGTTCCTGCCGGGTGCGCTGGCGGAGCGGGCCGAGTTCGAGGCCCAGAACCGCAAGGTCGTCGCCGAGGGCGGCGAGCCGGCCTCCGGTCGTCCGGTGCTGATGGGGATCACGAAGGCCTCGCTGGCCACCGAGTCGTGGCTGTCGGCCGCCTCGTTCCAGGAGACCACCCGGATCCTCACCGATGCCGCGATCAACGGGAAGCGCGACAAGCTCGTCGGGCTCAAGGAGAACGTGATCATCGGCAAGCTGATCCCGGCCGGTACGGGCATCAGCCGGTACCGCAACATCCAGGTCCAGCCGACGGAGGAGGCCCGAGCGGCCGCCTACGCGCTGCCGACGTACGACGACGGCTACTACAGCCCCGACGTGTTCGGCTCGGGCACCGGTGCTGCGGTGCCGCTGGACGATTACGACTTCGGTCGCGACTACCGCTGAGCGGTAGCCCGATCGGGGCCTGACCGGGGTCGGTCACCTCTCTCCCGTGGAGGTGGCCGGCCCCGTCGTTTCATCAGGCGCGGCGTTCGCCCAGGCAGTCGGCGCGCACGGCAGCGCCCAGCCGGGCCACCGCGGCGTCGGCCTCGGCCATGGCCCCGGTGTAGAGGACGAAGTCGTGCCAGAGCCCGGGCACCCGGTCGTAGGTGTGCGGCGCTCCGGCGGCGGCCAGCCGCGCGGCCAGGGCGTCGGCGTCGCCGAGCAGGATCTCGCCGGTCGCGGCGAGCAGGTGGATCGGCGGCAGCCCGGTGAGGTCGGCTTGGAGCGGACGCAGGTCGGCCGGGTCGGCGCCCGCGCGGTAGCCGGCCGCGGCCTGCTCCAGCCAGTGCCGGCTGAGCAGGACGTCGGTGCGCCGGTTGGCCTCGAGCGTGGGGGAGGAGAGGTCCAGATCCAGCCACGGCGAGATCAGCGCGACCGATCCGGGCAGGTCGGCGCCCTCCGCGCGCAGCCGCAGGAGCAGCGAGAGGGCGAGTCCGCCGCCCGCGGAATCTCCGGCGACCGCGATGCGTTGAGGCTCGTGTCCGACTGCGCGCAGCGCGCGGTAGGCGGCGTGCGCGTCGTCGACGGCGGCGGGGTGCGGGTGCTCGGGGGCCAGGCGGTACTCGGGTACGTGCACCGGGGCGCCGGTGGCGCGGGCGAGGTGGGCGGCGAACGCGCGGTAGGTGCGGGCGGAGCCCAGCGAGTAGCCGCCGCCGTGCAGGAAGAGCACCTGGTGGGGGCCGTCTCCACCGGCTACGGTCACCCGATCGGCGGGCACGCCACCGAGGGATGTGCGCCGGCGCCGGGTGCCGCGCGGGGACGGGAGCGCGAACCCGGTGGCGTCGAGGAGACGGCGCCGGACCGCGACGGGGAGACGGGGGTCCAGCACGGGGGCGACGACGAACCGGGTGACCGCCCGGGCGACCTGCATCGGCACGCGCACGCGAGGAAACTAGCGCCACGAGACGACGATCACGCATCGCGCGGCGACCGGTCGTTCTGCAGCGGTGAACGGGCGAGTCCTCTTGCGGAGGGGTCGTCGGTGAGGCACGCTGCGAGTACCGACGAGCGTGCAGGGGACCCGTTTTGACCCCCTTTCGAAGGGGCGGGTACCCTTGTGTCTTGCGCCTGACTGCGGTCGGGCCGCTCTGTGTGCGCCACGGGGCATCCACGGGTGTTCCGAGCGCAGACAGACCCCCGAAGGTTCTCTCGTGAGGTCCCCGATCTCTGGAGGGTGGACCCCACCGGGGTCACGACACGCCCGACCTCGGGGGACGACTCCGGAGCCGGACCACCCATAGACACGAACCAGCAGCACGCCGACGGGAAGAAGTAGACGGTTCATGCCCACCATCTCTCAGCTTGTCCGCAAGGGCCGGCAGGACAAGCCCACCAAGGTCAAGACCAAGGCGCTTGCCGGGAGCCCGCAGCGACGGGGCGTCTGCACGCGCGTGTACACCACCACACCGCGTAAGCCCAACTCCGCGCTGCGCAAGGTCGCCCGCGTCAAGCTGAGCAACGGCATCGAGGTCACCGCCTACATCCCGGGCGAGGGCCACAACCTGCAGGAGCACTCGATCGTCCTGGTGAAGGGTGGCGGGCCGCGCGACCTGCCGGGTGTCCGGTACCGCATCCTGCGCGGTGCCCTCGACACCCAGGCCGTGAAGAACCGCAAGCAGGCCCGCAGCAAGTACGGGGCGAAGAAGGAGAAGAGCTGATGCCTCGCAAGGGTCCTGCTCCCAAGCGCCCGCTGGTGTCCGACCCGGTCTACGGCTCGCCGCTGGTCACCCAGCTGGTCAACAAGGTCCTGAAGGACGGCAAGCGCTCGCTCGCCGAGCGCATCGTCTACGCCGCGCTCGAGGGCACCCGCGAGAAGACCGGCGTCGACCCGGTCGTCACGCTGAAGCGCGCCATGGACAACGTGAAGCCGACGCTCGAGGTGAAGAGCCGGCGCGTCGGTGGCGCCACGTACCAGGTGCCGGTGGAGGTGCGCCCGCCGCGCCAGACCACCCTCGCGCTGCGCTGGATCGTCCAGTACGCCAAGCAGCGCCGCGAGAAGACGATGACCGAGCGGCTCATGAACGAGCTGCTCGACGCGAGCAACGGCCTCGGCGCCAGCGTCAAGCGGCGCGAGGACACGCACAAGATGGCGGAGTCCAACAAGGCCTTCGCCCACTACCGCTGGTGACCGGCCGACCGTCGATCGCCACTCCGAGGGAGAGCTGAAGCAGTGGCAGCACAGGAGGTGCTGACGGACCTGAGCAAGGTCCGCAACATCGGCATCATGGCGCACATCGACGCCGGCAAGACCACCACCACCGAGCGGATCCTGTACTACACCGGGATCAACTACAAGATCGGTGAGGTGCACGACGGCGCCGCCACCATGGACTGGATGGAGGAGGAGCAGAAGCGCGGCATCACGATCACGTCGGCCGCGACCACCTGCTTCTGGAAGGGCCACCAGATCAACCTCATCGACACCCCGGGGCACGTCGACTTCACCGTCGAGGTGGAGCGCAACCTGCGGGTGCTCGACGGCGCCGTCGCGGTCTTCGACGGCAAGGAAGGTGTCGAGCCGCAGTCCGAGCAGGTCTGGCGGCAGGCCACGAAGTACGACGTCCCGCGCATCTGCTTCGTCAACAAGATGGACAAGCTGGGCGCGGACTTCTTCTTCACCGTGCAGACGATCCGGGACCGGCTCGGTGCCGAGCCGCTGCCCATCCAGCTGCCGATCGGCTCGGAGAACGACTTCATCGGCGTGATCGACCTCGTCCGAATGAAGGCCCTCACCTGGCGCGGTGAGGTCCAGAAGGGCGAGGACTACACCGTCGAGGAGATCCCGGAGGACCTCAAGGAGCAGGCCGAGGAGTACCGCCTCGCCCTGGTCGAGAAGGTCGCCGAGTCCGACGACGAGCTCATGGAGCTCTACCTCTCCGGTGAGGAGCTCACCGAGGAGCAGATCAAGAAGGGCATCCGGGAGATCGTCCGCACGGGCGCGGCCTACCCCGTGCTGTGCGGGTCGGCGTTCAAGAACAAGGGCGTCCAGCCCATGCTCGACGCGGTGATCGACTACCTGCCCTCGCCGCTGGACCTGCCGCCCGTCGAGGGCACGCTGCAGGACGGGGAGACCCCGGCCGTGCGCAAGCCCGAGAAGGACGAGCCGTTCTCGGCGCTGGCGTTCAAGATCGCCGCGCACCCGTTCTTCGGCAAGCTGACCTACATCCGGGTGTACTCGGGCCGGGTCACCGCCGGGTCCACGGTCCTCAACGCCACGAAGGACCGCAAGGAGCGCATCGGGAAGATCTTCCAGATGCACGCCAACAAGGAGAACCCGGTCGACGAGGCCCTGGTCGGTCACATCTACGCGGTGATCGGCCTGAAGGACACGACCACGGGCGAGACGCTGTGCGACCCGAACGCGCCGATCGTCCTCGAGTCGATGACCTTCCCCGCGCCGGTGATCCAGGTGGCGGTCGAGCCGAAGACCAAGGCCGACCAGGAGAAGCTCTCGGTCGCGATCCAGCGCCTCGCTGAGGAGGACCCGACGTTCCAGGTCTCCAACGACGAGGAGACCGGGCAGACGATCCTCGCCGGCATGGGCGAGCTCCACCTCGAGGTGCTCGTCAACCGGATGAAGAGCGACTTCAAGGTCGAGGCCAACATCGGTAAGCCGCAGGTGGCCTACCGGGAGACCATCCGCCGTACGGTCGAGCGCCACGAGCTCACGTACAAGAAGCAGACGGGTGGGTCGGGTCAGTTCGCCCGGGTCATCATCAAGCTGGAACCGCTGACCAGCGAGGACGGCGCCGAGTACGAGTTCGAGAACCAGGTCACCGGTGGCCGGGTGCCGCGGGAGTACATCCCGTCGGTCGACGCCGGCTGCCAGGACGCCATGCAGTACGGCGTGCTGGCCGGGTACCCGCTGACCAAGATCAAGGTCACGCTGCTCGACGGTGCCTACCACGAGGTCGACTCGTCCGAGATGGCGTTCAAGATCGCCGGTTCGATGGCGCTCAAGGAGGCGGCCAAGAAGGCCGACCCGGTCCTCCTGGAGCCGATGATGGCCGTCGAGGTCACGACGCCCGAGGAGTACATGGGCGACGTGATCGGCGATCTGAACTCGCGTCGCGGGCAGATCCAGGCGATGGACGAGCGGGCCGGGTCCCGCGTCGTCCGGGCGCTGGTTCCGCTTTCGGAGATGTTCGGCTACGTCGGTGACCTGCGGTCGAAGACCCAGGGCCGGGCCAACTACACGATGGTCTTCGACTCCTACGCCGAGGTTCCCAGCGGCGTGGCCAAGGAGATCATCGCCAAGGCGACGGGCGAGTGATTGCCTCGAGTCGGGGGCGGGTACCGTCCCCGACTCATCTGCACGACCCACAGACCTGCCGTCAGCACGGCGGATGACGAAATCTGAATCCAGGAGGATCCCCCAGTGGCGAAGGCGAAGTTCGAGCGGACCAAGCCGCACGTCAACATCGGCACGATCGGTCACATCGACCATGGCAAGACCACGCTGACGGCGGCCATCACCAAGGTTCTCCACGACAAGTACCCGGACCTCAACCAGCCGTCCGCGTTCGACCAGATCGACAAGGCGCCCGAGGAGCGTCAGCGCGGTATCACCATCTCGATCGCGCACGTCGAGTACCAGACGGAGAAGCGGCACTACGCCCACGTCGACTGCCCCGGGCACGCCGACTACATCAAGAACATGATCACCGGTGCCGCCCAGATGGACGGCGCGATCCTCGTGGTCGCCGCGACCGACGGCCCGATGCCGCAGACGCGCGAGCACGTCCTGCTCGCCCGCCAGGTGGGTGTGCCCTACATCGTCGTCGCCCTGAACAAGGCGGACATGGTCGACGACCCGGAGATCATGGAGCTCGTCGAGCTCGAGGTCCGTGAGCTGCTGTCGTCGCAGAACTACCCGGGCGACGAGGTGCCCGTCGTCAAGGTCTCGGCGCTCAAGGCGCTCGAGGGCGACAAGGAGTGGGGCGAGAAGCTCCTCGAGCTCATGGACGCCGTCGACGAGGCGATCCCGGAGCCGCAGCGCGACACCGACAAGCCGTTCCTCATGCCGATCGAGGACGTCTTCACGATCACCGGCCGTGGCACCGTGGTCACCGGCAAGATCGACCGCGGCGTCATCAAGGTGAACGAGGAGGTCGAGATCGTCGGCATCCGCGAGAAGTCGATCAAGACCACCGTCACCGGTATCGAGATGTTCCGCAAGCTCCTCGACGAGGGGCGTGCGGGTGAGAACGTCGGTCTGCTCCTGCGCGGCGTGAAGCGCGAGGAGGTCGAGCGCGGCCAGGTCGTCGTGAAGCCGAACTCGATCACCCCGCACACCGAGTTCGAGGCGCAGGTCTACATCCTGTCCAAGGACGAGGGCGGTCGGCACACGCCGTTCTTCAACAACTACCGCCCGCAGTTCTACTTCCGCACCACGGACGTCACGGGTGTCGTCACCCTGCCTCCGGGTACGGAGATGGTGATGCCGGGCGACAACACCACCATGCGCGTGCAGCTGATCCAGCCCATCGCCATGGAGGAGGGCCTGCAGCTGGCCATCCGCGAGGGTGGTCGGACCGTGGGCGCCGGCCAGGTCACCAAGATCATCAAGTAAGACCTCGATTGCGGCCCGTGGACCACTGCCAGCGCGCAGAGGTCCACGGGCCGCACCCCGGTTGAGGGCGCCTGACCTCGGTGTGGCATCCTTGACGAGTTGCGCGTAGGGCACCTGTGTGCCCGGCGCCGACCCCCGAGCACAGCGATACCCCCCGTGGGGTGGCGAGTGATCCGGGGACGAGTCCGCGGAGCGAGGGCGACACGCCCGACCTCGTGGACCGGAGCAACCCAGTGAGACCGACGACCGGGCTCCTGGTGTGTGCCCCGGACCCGGAGCACGTACACAGCGGTAGGAAGAAGAGGACGACCGACGACCATGGCGGGACAGAAGATCCGCATCAGGCTCAAGGCCTATGACCACGAGGCCATCGACGCCTCCGCGCGCAAGATCGTCGAGACGGTCACGCGCACGGGCGCTCGGGTCGTCGGGCCGGTGCCGCTGCCGACGGAGAAGAACGTGTACTGCGTCATCCGCTCGCCGCACAAGTACAAGGACTCGCGCGAGCACTTCGAGATGCGCACCCACAAGCGGCTGATCGACATCCTCGACCCGACGCCCAAGACGGTCGACGCGCTGATGCGCATCGACCTGCCTGCGTCGGTCGACGTGAACATCCAGTAGGGCTTGGACTGATGGCTGACAGGCAGATCACCGGGATCCTGGGCACCAAGCTCGGGATGACCCAGGTCTTCGACGAGAACAACCGGGTGGTCCCGGTCACCGTGGTCCAGGCCGGACCGAACGTGGTGACCCAGATCCGCACGCCCGAGAAGGACGGCTACTCGGCCGTCCAGCTCGCGTACGGCGCGATCGACCCGCGCAAGGTGAACAAGCCCAAGGCGGGGCACTTCGCGAAGGCCGGCGTGACCCCGCGCCGGCACCTCGCCGAGCTGCGCACCACGGACGCCGACAAGTACGAGGTCGGTCAGGAGATCACCGCCGACGTCTTCGAGGCCGGCAGCGCGGTCGACGTCGTGGGCAAGAGCAAGGGCAAGGGCACCGCGGGTGTCATGAAGCGCCACGGGTTCGCCGGCCTCGGCAACTCCCACGGTGTGCAGCGCAAGCACCGCTCGCCCGGTTCGATCGGCGGCTGCGCGACCCCGGGTCGCGTCTTCAAGGGCCTCCGGATGGCCGGCCGCATGGGCAACCGGACGGTCACGACCCAGAACCTCACGATCCACCGCGTCGACGCCGAGCGCGGCCTGCTGCTGATCAAGGGCGCCGTGCCCGGCCCCCGCGGCGGGCTGGTGTTCGTGAAGTCCGCGGCGAAGGGCGGTAAGAAGTGACCACGCTGCAGGTCGAGCTCCCCGAGCACGTCTTCAACGCCCAGGCCAACATCGCGCTGATGCACCAGGTCGTGGTGGCCCAGCTCGCGGCCGCCCGCCAGGGCACGCACGACACCAAGACCCGCGGCGAGGTGTCCGGCGGTGGCCGCAAGCCGTACCGCCAGAAGGGCACCGGCCGGGCCCGCCAGGGTTCGACGCGCGCGCCGCAGTTCACCGGCGGTGGGATCGTCCACGGCCCGACGCCGCGTGACTACAGCCAGCGCACTCCGAAGAAGATGAAGGCGGCCGCGCTGCGCGGCGCGCTGTCCGACCGGGCCCGCGCCGGCCGCGTCCACGTCGTCGACGCGCTGGTGTCCGGCGACAAGCCCTCGACGAAGGCCGGGCGCACCGCGCTCGCCGAGGTCGTCGAGCCCGGCACCAAGGTGCTGGTCGTCGTCACCCGCGAGGACGCGCTGACCCAGCTGTCGCTGCGCAACCTGCCCGAGGTGCACCTGATCGCGCCGGACCAGCTGAACACCTACGACGTGCTGGTCAACGACGCCGTGGTGTTCCTGAAGGACGCCTACGACCAGTTCCTCGCCGGCCCGATCGCGACGAAGGCCGCGGCCCGCAAGAACAGCGAGAAGCCGAGCCTGCAGAAGGCCGCTGCGCCCGCCGGCGCCGACGAGCAGCACCCGTACGGTCCGCAGAGCCACGCGCCGCTGCCGGACGGCTCGCAGCCGGAGGGCTACCCGGTCAAGGGCAACGCCGACTCGATGCTCTACCACGTGCCGGGCAGCTCGTTCTACGCCCGCACGGTGGCCGAGGTCTGGTTCACCAGCGCCGAGGCGGCGGAGGCGGCCGGTTTCAGGCTGCCGCCGTCGCAGCGTAAGGAGGAGGAGAAGTGATCCCCGACCCGCGCGACATCGTGCTCGCGCCGGTGGTCTCGGAGAAGAGCTACGGGCTGCTCGAGCAGCGCCAGTACACCTTCCTCGTCCGGCCGGACGCGAACAAGACCCAGATCAAGCAGGCCATCGAGCAGATCTTCGACGTCAAGGTGACGTCGGTGAACACGCTGAACCGCACCGGCAAGCGCAAGCGCACCCGCACCGGCTACGGCAAGCGCAAGGACACGAAGCGCGCGATCGTCACGATCTCCCCGGAGAGCCGTGAGATCGACGTCTTCGGCGGCCGGGTGAGCTGAGGGACGTAGACGATGGGAATCCGCAAGTACAAGCCGACCACGCCGGGCCGCCGCGGCGCCAGCGTGTCGGACTTCGCCGAGATCACCCGGTCCAAGCCGGAGAAGTCGCTGGTCCGTCCGCTGCACAGCAAGGGCGGCCGCAACGTGCACGGGCGGGTCACCGCGCGGCACCAGGGCGGCGGGCACAAGCGCGCCTACCGCGTCATCGACTTCCGGCGCCACGACAAGGACGGCGTGCCGGCGAAGGTCGCGCACATCGAGTACGACCCGAACCGCACCGCCCGGATCGCGCTGCTGCACTACGTCGACGGCGAGAAGCGCTACATCATCGCCCCCGACAAGCTCAAGCAGGGTGACCGCGTCGAGGCCGGGCCGAAGGCCGACATCAAGGTCGGCAACAACCTGCCGCTGCGCAACATCCCGACCGGCACCGTGGTCCACGCGATCGAGCTGCGCCCCGGCGGCGGTGCGAAGATCGCGCGCTCGGCCGGTGCGCGGGTGCAGCTCGTCGCGAAGGACGGGCCGTACGCGCAGCTGCGCATGCCGTCCGGCGAGATCCGCAACGTCGACGTGCGCTGCCGCGCCACGATCGGCGAGGTCGGCAACGCCGAGCAGTCCAACATCAACTGGGGCAAGGCGGGCCGCATGCGGTGGAAGGGCAAGCGCCCGACCGTCCGTGGTGTCGCCATGAACCCGGTCGACCACCCGCACGGCGGTGGTGAGGGCAAGACCTCCGGTGGTCGCCACCCGGTGAACCCGGCCGGTAAGCCCGAAGGCCGCACCCGCCGCGCGAACAAGCCCTCCGACAAGTTGATCGTCCGCCGGCGCCGCTCCGGCAAGAAGCGCTGAGCAGGGGAGGTTAGAGAATGCCGCGCAGCCTGAAGAAGGGCCCGTTCGTGGACGACCACCTGCTCAAGAAGGTGGACGCGCTCAACGAGTCGGGCAAGAAGACCGTCATCCGGACCTGGTCCCGGCGGTCCACGATCATCCCGGACATGATCGGCCACACGATCGCGGTGCACGACGGCCGCAAGCACGTGCCGGTCTTCATCACGGACGCGATGGTCGGGCACAAGCTGGGTGAGTTCGCTCCCACGCGAACCTTCCGCGGTCACGTGAAGGACGACCGCAAGGCACGGAGGCGGTGAGCGATTCCATGACTACTGCAGAGACCGAGGCCCGGCCGACCGCGCGCGCGGTCGCGCGGCGCATCCCGATGAGCGAGACCAAGGTGCGCCGGGTCGTCGACCTGGTGCGGGGCAAGCACGTCGACGAGGCGCTGTCGATCCTCCAGCTCGACGTGCACGCCGCGAGCGAGCCCGTCTACAAGGTGATCGCCTCCGCGGTCGCGAACGCGACCAACAACCAGCAGCTCGACCCGCGCACGTTGTGGGTCAAGACGATCTACGTCGACCAGGGCGTGACGATGAAGCGGATCCGGCCGCGCGCGCAGGGCCGCGCGTACCGCATCCGCAAGCGGTCGTGCCACATCACGGTCGAGGTCGAGTCCCGGCCGCTGAGCAACAACCGCGCCGGACGGGCACAGGGGAGGGCCCGCTGATGGGGCAGAAGATCAACCCGCACGGGTTCCGACTCGGCATCACCACCGACTGGAAGTCGCGCTGGTACGCCGACAAGCAGTACGCCGAGTACGTCAAGGAGGACGTCGCGATCCGCCGCATGCTCTCCAAGGGCATGGAGCGGGCCGGCATCTCCAAGGTCGAGATCGAGCGCACCCGTGACCGCGTCCGGGTGGACATCCACACCGCCCGTCCCGGCATCGTGATCGGCCGGCGCGGCGCCGAGGCCGACCGGATCCGGGCCAACCTCGAGAAGCTGACCAAGAAGCAGGTCCAGCTGAACATCCTCGAGGTCAAGAACCCGGAGTCGGACGCGCAGCTCGTCGCGCAGGGCGTGGCCGAGCAGCTGTCCAACCGCGTCGCCTTCCGGCGCGCGATGCGCAAGGCCATCCAGTCGGCCATGCGCTCGCCGCAGGTCAAGGGCATCCGGGTGCAGTGCTCGGGCCGCCTCGGCGGTGCCGAGATGTCGCGCTCGGAGTTCTACCGTGAGGGGCGGGTGCCGCTGCACACGCTGCGTGCGGACATCGACTACGGCCTGTTCGAGGCCCGCACCACCTTCGGCCGCATCGGCGTGAAGGTCTGGATCTACAAGGGCGACGTCGTCGGCGGCCGCCGCGAGGGCGCCACCGCCGCACCGGCCGCGAACGAGCGGCCGCGCCGTGAGCGCCCGCCGCGCCGCCGCTCGGGCTCGTCCGGCACCACCGGTGCCGGCACCGAGGCCGGCCGCGCCGCCGCTGCCGAGCAGGCCACCCCCGAGGCCGCCGCCACCACCACTACCGGTGGGGAGAGCTGAGATGTTCATCCCGCGCAAGGTCAAGTACCGCAAGCAGCACCGTCCGCACCGCACGGGTCTCGCCACCGGCGGCACCCAGGTCACCTTCGGCGACTACGGCATCCAGGCGCTGGAGCCGGCCTACGTGACCAACCGGCAGATCGAGTCGGCGCGTATCGCGATCAACCGGCACATCCGCCGCGGCGGCAAGGTGTGGATCAACATCTTCCCGGACCGCCCGCTCACCAAGAAGCCCGCCGAGACCCGCATGGGTTCCGGTAAGGGTTCGCCGGAGAAGTGGGTGGCCCCCGTCAAGCCCGGCCGGGTGCTGTTCGAGATGAGCTACCCGAACGAGCAGACGGCTCGCGAGGCCCTTCGCCGTGCGATCCACAAGCTGCCGATGAAGTGCCGGATCGTGACCCGCGAGGGTGGTGACTTCTGATGGCGTCGAAGGCAGCCGAGCTGCGCCAGCTGACCGACGAGGAGTTGGTGCTGCGCGTGCGCGAGGCCAAGGAGGAGCTGTTCAACCTCCGGTTCCAGATGGCCACCGGGCAGCTGGACAACAACCGGCGGCTGCGAACCGTCCGGCACGAGATCGCTCGCATCTACACGATCATGCGCGAGCGTGAGCTGGGTCTGTCGGCCGCACCGAGTGACGACGAGGGCGCAGCATGAGCGAGAGCAACACCGAGACGGTGAGCAAGAAGAAGCGCGGTGAGCGCAAGGTCCGCGAGGGCCTGGTCGTGTCCGACAAGATGGACAAGACGATCGTGGTCAACCTCGAGGACCGCGTGAAGCACCCGCTGTACGGCAAGGTCATCCGCCGCACGCACAAGGTCAAGGCGCACGACGAGGGCAACATCGCCGGCGTCGGTGACCGCGTCCGGCTGATGGAGACCCGCCCGCTGTCGGCCACCAAGCGCTGGCGTCTGGTGGAGATCCTGGAGAAGGCGAAGTGATCCAGCAGGAGTCGCGGCTGCGCGTCGCCGACAACAGCGGTGCGAAGGAGATCCTCTGCATCCGCGTGCTCGGCGGTTCCGGCCGGCGCTACGCGAGCATCGGCGACACGATCGTCGCCACGGTGAAGGACGCCATTCCCGGCGCCGGGGTCAAGCGCGGCGACGTGGTCAAGGCGGTGGTCGTCCGGACTGCGAAGGAGCGTCGTCGTCCCGACGGCTCCTACATCAAGTTCGACGAGAACGCCGCCGTGATCATCAAGAACGACGGCGAGCCGCGAGGGACCCGCATCTTCGGTCCGGTCGGCCGCGAGCTGCGTGACAAGAGGTTCATGCGGATCGTGTCCCTCGCCCCGGAGGTGCTGTAGGACATGAAGGTGAAGAAGGGCGACACCGTCCTGGTGATCGCCGGTAAGGACAAGGGCGCGAAGGGCAAGGTCATCCAGGCCTACCCGCGCCGCGAACGCGTGCTCGTCGAGGGTGTGAACCGGATCAAGAAGCACACCCGGATCACCCAGAACCAGCGGGGCGCGCAGTCGGGCGGGATCATCACGACGGAGGCGCCGATCCACGTCTCCAACGTGATGGTCATCGACTCCGACGGCAAGCCGACCCGGGTGGGCAAGAAGGTGACCGAGGACGGCAAGCGGGTCCGGATCTCCCGGCGTACCGGTAAGGAGATCTGAGATGACCACGACCACGGCCGAGAAGGTGGTGCCGCGCCTCAAGCAGCGCTACCGCGACGAGATCCGCGCCGAACTGCAGGAGCAGTTCCAGTACAAGAACGTCATGCAGGTGCCCGGCGTGGTGAAGGTCGTCGTCAACATGGGTGTCGGCGACGCCGCCCGGGACGCCAAGCTGATCGAGGGCGCGGTCCGCGACCTGGCCACCATCACCGGTCAGAAGCCGCTGATCCGCCGGGCCCGCCGATCGATCGCGCAGTTCAAGCTGCGTGAGGGCATGCCCATCGGCGCCAAGGTCACGCTGCGCGGCGACCGCATGTGGGAGTTCCTCGACCGTCTGCTGACGATCGCCCTCCCGCGTATCCGCGACTTCCGCGGTCTGTCGGACAAGCAGTTCGACGGCCGGGGCAACTACACGTTCGGCCTCACGGAGCAGTCGATGTTCCACGAGATCGACCCCGACACGATCGACCGGCCGCGCGGGATGGACATCACGGTCGTCACCACGGCTACGACGGATGAGGAAGGCCGCGTGCTGCTGCGCAAGCTGGGCTTCCCCTTCAAGGAGGCGTGAGATGGCCAAGAAGGCGCTGATCGTCAAGGCGAACCGCACCCCGAAGTTCAAGGTGCGCGCCTACACCCGCTGCAACCGCTGCGGGCGGCCGCGCTCCGTCCTGCGCAAGTTCGGCCTGTGCCGGGTGTGCGTCCGGGTGATGGCGCACGCCGGCGAGCTGCCGGGTGTCAGCAAGGCCAGCTGGTAGATCCGAATCATTCGAAGCACTGATCGCCGAAGGCCCGAGAGGGAACCACGGCGGGAAACGAGTGTGACGTCGCCATGACGATGACCGATCCGATCGCGGACATGCTCACCAGGTTGCGGAACGCCAACGCGGCGTACCACGACTCGGTGACCATGCCGCACTCCAAGCTCAAGGCCGCTATCGCGGACGTCCTGCTGAAGGAGGGCTACATCGCCTCCTGGCGCACCGAGGACGCCGAGGTCGGCAAGAACTTGGTGATCGAGCTGAAGTACGGCCGCAACCGCGAGCGGAGCATCGCGGGCCTGCGCCGGGTCTCCAAGCCCGGCCTGCGGGTGTACGCGAAGGCCTCCAACCTGCCGCGCGTCCTCGGCGGCCTCGGCGTCGCGATCATCTCGACGTCGTCCGGCCTCCTGACGGACAAGCAGGCCAAGAAGAACGGCGTGGGCGGGGAAGTCCTCGCCTACGTGTGGTGAGGGGGATAGGAGCCAATGTCCCGAATCGGGAAACTGCCCATCCCCGTTCCGTCCGGGGTGGACGTGAAGATCGACGGTCGTACGGTCACCGTCAAGGGTCCGAAGGGCACGCTGAGCCACACCGTGGCCGAGCCGATCACGGTCGAGCGCGCCGACGACGGTTCGATCCTGGTGAAGCGGCCTGACGACGAGCGGCGCAGCAAGGCCATGCACGGCCTGTCGCGCACGCTGATCAACAACCTGATCGTCGGCGTGACCAACGGCTACGAGAAGAAGCTCGAGATCGTCGGCGTCGGTTACCGCGTGGCGATGCAGGGCAAGGCGCTCCAGTTCGCGCTCGGCTTCAGCCACCCCGTGGTCGTCGAGCCGCCGGAGGGCATCACCTTCGCGGTCGAGTCCCCCACGAAGTTCTCGGTGTCGGGGATCGACAAGCAGCTGGTCGGCGAGACCGCCGCGAACATCCGCAAGATCCGCAAGCCCGAGCCGTACAAGGGCAAGGGCGTGCGGTACGCGGGCGAGAACGTCCGCCGCAAGGTCGGGAAGACGGGTAAGTGATGGCTGCCAACAACACTGCGATCTCCGCGAACCAGCGGAAGAAGGCCGCCTCGCGGGTGGCGGCCGAGCGTCGTGCCGCCATCGCGCGTCGCCACCGTCGGCTGCGCAAGAAGGTCTTCGGCTCGCCCGAGCGGCCGCGCCTGGTCGTGACGCGCAGCTCGCGCCACATCGTGGCCCAGCTGGTGGACGACGTCGCCGGCCACACGCTCGCCGCCGCCTCCTCGCTGGAGGCCGAGGTCCGGGCGATCGACGGCGACAAGAAGGCCCGCGCCACCAAGGTCGGCCAGCTGATCGCCGAGCGGGCCAAGGCCGCCGGCATCGAGGCCGTCGTCTTCGACCGCGGTGGGCGCGACTACCACGGCCGGATCGCGGCGCTCGCCGACGCCGCCCGCGAAGGCGGGCTGAAGTTCTGATGACTGTGACGAAGATCGAAGGGAACGTCTGATGCCGGGACGTACACGGCGTGACGGCGGGGGCCCCGGCGGCGGCGAGAACCGCGAGCGTCGGGACCGCCGGGACGGAGGCCGTGGCGGGGCGGCCCAGGACAAGACCCCGTACATCGAGCGGTTGGTGACCATCAACCGCGTGGCCAAGGTCGTCAAGGGTGGTCGGCGCTTCAGCTTCACCGCTCTGATGATCGTGGGCGATGGCGACGGTCTCGTCGGCGTCGGCTACGGCAAGGCCAAGGAGGTCCCGGCGGCGATCGCCAAGGGCGTCGAGGAGGCGAAGAAGAACTTCTTCCGCGTTCCGCGCATCGGCGGCACGATCGTGCACCGGGTCCAGGGCGAGGCGGCGGCGGGTGTCGTGCTGCTGATCCCGGCGAGCCCCGGTACCGGGGTCATCGCGGGTGGCCCGGTGCGTGCGGTGCTCGAGTGCGCGGGCATCCACGACGTGCTCTCGAAGAGCCTGGGCAGCGACAACCCGATCAACGTCGTGCACGCGACCATCGACGCGCTGAAGCAGCTCCAGCGCCCGGAGGAGGTCGCGGCACGCCGCGGCATGCCGCTGGAGGACGTCGTCCCGCCGGAGATGCTGCGGGCGCGCGCCGCTGAGGCGCAGGCTGCGAGGGTGTGATCGACATGGCCAAGCTCAAGATCACGCAGATCAAGAGCACCATCGGGTGCAAGGACTACCAGAAGGCCACGATCAAGTCGCTGGGCCTGCGCAAGATCCGCCAGTCGGCTGAGTGGGAGGACACTCCCCAGGTCCGCGGCATGATCCAGAAGGTGCGCCACTTGGTCACGGTCGAGGAGGTGCGTTCGTGATGAGCGAGCAGAGCATCATCAAGATCCACCACCTCCGTCCCGCCCCGGGTGCGAAGACCGCCAAGACCCGCGTCGGCCGCGGTGACGGCAGCGGCAAGGGCAAGACCGCCGGTCGCGGTACGAAGGGCACCGGAGCGCGGAAGAACGTCTCGCCGCGCTTCGAGGGTGGCCAGATGCCGCTGCACATGCGGCTGCCGAAGCTGAAGGGCTTCAAGAACCGCTTCCGCGTGGAGTACCAGGTCGTCAACGTCGGCGACCTCGCGCGGCTGTTCCCCCAGGGCGGCACGGTCGGCCCGGACGAGCTCGTGGCGGTGGGTGCCGTGCGCCGCAACCGGCCGGTGAAGGTGCTCGGCACCGGCGAGTTGGAGGGCGTGAAGCTCGAGGTGAGCGCGCACGCCTTCTCCGGAAGCGCCCGTGACAAGATCACGGCAGCTGGCGGGACCGTCACCGAGCTGTAAGGCGGTGTCCGTTCGGTCGGGCCGGCGCCATCCGCGCCGGTCCGTGCCGTGCGGGCAGCGCTGCCGGTCGGCGTCGGCGGGCGCGCTGTTAGAGTCGATTCCCGCCGGCCGAGTGCCGGTCGCGCGGTCTATCAGGAGGATCTCCCAGTGCTCAGCGCATTCCGGTCGGCCTTCACGACGCCGGACCTGCGGAAGAAGATCCTCTTCACGCTCGGGATCGTGGCGGTCTACCGGGCCGGGGCGCTGCTCCCGTCGCCCGGGGTCTCCTACCCGAACATCCAGCAGTGCCTGCGCGAGGCCGAGGCCGGGGAGAACGCCGGCGTCTACTCGCTGCTGAACCTGTTCTCCGGCGGCGCGCTGCTGCAGCTGTCCGTCTTCGCGCTCGGCATCATGCCGTACATCACGGCGAGCATCATCATCCAGCTGCTCACCGTGGTCATCCCGCGCTTCGAGCAGCTGAAGAAGGAAGGCCAGGCCGGGCAGAACAAGCTGACCCAGTACACCCGGTACCTGACGATCGCGCTGGCGATCCTGCAGGCGACCGGGATCGTCGCGCTCGCGGAGCGCGGTCAGCTCTTCGCCGGCTGCAGCCAGCCCATCATCCCGGACGCCGGCATCTTCGACCTGATCATCATCGTCATCGTGATGACCGCGGGCACCGCGATCGTCATGTGGCTGGGTGAGCTGGTCACCGAGCGCGGCATCGGCAACGGCATGTCGCTCTTGATCTTCACCTCGATCGCGGCGCGGATCCCCGCCGAGGGGGCGAACATCCTGCGCAACGGCGGCCTGATCTTCACCGTCGTCTGCATCTTCGGGCTGGCCATCATCGCCAGCGTCGTGTTCGTCGAGCAGGGCCAGCGGCGCATCCCGGTGCAGTACGCCAAGCGCATGGTCGGGCGCCGCATGTACGGCGGCACGTCGACCTACCTGCCGTTGAAGGTGAACCAGGCCGGCGTCATCCCGGTCATCTTCGGCTCGTCACTGCTGTACCTGCCCGACCTCGTCACCCGGCTGGCCGGGGGGACGGGCCCCGTCACCCAGTTCGTCCAGACCTACCTGGTCGACCAGTCCAGCTGGGTGCACATCATCCTTTACCTTGCTCTGATCATCTTCTTCACGTACTTCTACGTGGGGATCACGTTCAACCCTGATGAGCGGGCCGAGGAGATGAAGAAGTTCGGTGGCTTCATCCCCGGCATCAGGCCAGGCCGGCCGACGGCCGAGTACCTCGGGTTCGTGTTGTCACGCATCACGCTCCCCGGTTCGCTCTACCTGGGCATCATCGCGGTGTTGCCGAACTTCTTCCTCGGCCTCACCGGTACCGGCAACAACCAGAACTTCCCGTTCGGCGGTACGGCGGTGCTGATCATGGTGGGCGTGGGCCTGGACACCGTGAAGCAGATCGAGAGCCAGCTCAAGCAGCGGAAGTACGAAGGCTTCCTGCGCTGAAAACTCTCGACCGAGTGGGAGGACCGTTTCGCATGCGTCTCGTTCTCGTGGGACCGCCCGGTGCGGGCAAGGGCACCCAGGCCGTGCGCCTGGCCGAGCGGCTGGGGGTGCCGCACATCTCCACCGGGGACCTGTTCCGCGCGAACCTCAGCCAGCAGACGCCGTTGGGGCTCGAGGCCAAGAGCTACATGGACAAGGGCGACCTCGTGCCCGACGACGTCACCGTGCGGATGGTTCGCGAGCGGCTCGCCGAGGACGACGTCGCGAAGGGCTTCATCCTCGACGGCTTCCCGCGCACGGTGAGCCAGGCCAACTCGCTCGACGAGCTCCTGGCCGAGCGCGGTGAGCAGCTCGACGCGGTGGTGGAGTTCAAGGTGGACGAGGAGGAGCTGGTCAAGCGCCTGCTCGCCCGCGGCCGCTCCGACGACACCGAGGAGGTCATCCGCAACCGCCAGCAGGTGTACCGCGACGAGACGTACCCGCTGCTCGACCACTACCGCGACATCGTCGTGAGCATCGACGCCGTCGGCGCCGTCGAGGAGATCACCGACCGCGTGACCGACGCCCTGCAGAACCGGTGAGGCCGTGATGGCCGGCCGGGGCGGGGTGCGCGGCGTGATGGCGCGCCTGAGGGGGCGCGACATCGAGGTGAAGACGCCTGCCGAGATCGAGGCGATGCGCGCCGCCGGCGCCGTGGTCGCCCGTGCCCTGGCCGCCGTCACGGACCTGGCCGCACCCGGGGTGAGCACGGCGGAGCTGGACGCGCTGGCCGAGCAGACGATCCGCGACGCCGGCGCCGTGCCGTCGTTCCTGGGCTACCGCGGCTACCCGGCGTCGATCTGCGCGTCGGTGAATGAGCAGATCGTGCACGGCATCCCGTCGCCGAAGCAGGTGCTGGCCGACGGCGACATCATCTCCGTCGACTGCGGCGCGATCCTCGACGGCTGGCACGGCGACGCCGCTGTCACCATCCCGATCGGCTCGGTGTCCGCGGCCGATCTCGCGCTGTCCAAGGCGTGCGAGGACGCGCTGCACGCCGGCATCGCCGCGGTGCGGCCCGGCGCCCGGCTCACCGACATCTCCCACGCGATCCAGACGGCGTGCGAGACCGCCGCGGCCCGCGACGGCGTCGCGTACGGGATCGTCGAGGACTACGGCGGGCACGGCATCGGCACGTCGATGCACATGGACCCGTTCTTGCCCAACCACGGCAAGCCGGGCCACGGTCCCAAGCTGCGCGTGGGGATGGCGCTGGCGATCGAGCCGATGCTCACCGGGGGCAGCCCGGAGACGGTCGAGCTGGACGACGAGTGGACCGTCGTCACCGCCGACGGCAGCCGCGCTGTGCACTGGGAGCACACGGTCGCGGTCACGGAGGACGGGCCGCGGATCCTCACCCTGCCCGCGTGAGCAGGGTCTCCCCGTCCGGTCGGCCCGTTCGGGCTCGAGGTGATCCACGCCTCATTGAGGCGACGACGCGGTCGTCTAGATTCTCGGCATGAACTCGGAGACCGCAGCGGAGCAGCCACCGGGGAAGTCGATCGGGGTGGTGCGGGAGTCCGCGCCCAACGAGACGCGCGTCGCCGCGACGCCGACGACGGTGGGACAGCTGCGGAAACTCGGGTACTGCGTCGTCGTCGAGGCCGGGGCAGGCGCGCGGGCGGACTTCCCCGACGCCGCTTACGTCGAGGCGGGTGCGCAGATCGGCGACCCGTGGCAGGCCGACATCGTCTTCGCCATCAACACCCCCACCGACGACGAGCTCGACCGGCTGAAGCCGGGCGCGACGCTGATCGCGATGCTGCAGCCGCGGCTGAATCCGGAGATCGTGGACAAGCTCGCGCAGCGGCCGATCACGGCGCTGTCGATGGACGCGGTGCCGCGGATCTCGCGTGCCCAGTCGCTCGACGTGCTCAGCTCGATGGCCAACATCGCCGGCTACCGCGCTGTCGTGGAGGCCGCGCACGAGTTCGGCCGGTTCTTCACCGGCCAGGTGACCGCCGCCGGCAAGGTGCCGCCTGCGAAGGTGCTGGTGGTGGGGGCCGGAGTGGCTGGCCTCGCAGCGATCGGCGCCGCCGGTTCGCTCGGCGCGATCGTGCGCGCCACCGACCCGCGCCCCGAGGTCGCCGACCAGGTGCGCTCGCTCGGCGGGGAGTACCTGGCCATCTCCTCGCCGGAGGTGGAGGTCTCCGCCACCGGCTACGCCAAGGAGATGGGCGAGGACTACAAGGCCCGCGAGCGGGAGCTGTACTCCGCGCAGACCCGTGAGGTCGACATCGTCATCACCACGGCGCTGATCCCCGGCCGGCCCGCGCCGCGGCTGATCACCGCCGACATGGTCGCGCAGATGAAGCCCGGCTCGGTCATCGTCGACATGGCGGCCGCGAACGGCGGCAACGTCGAGGGCACCGTGGCCGGGGAGAAGATCGTCACCCCGAACGGCGTCACGATCATCGGCTACACCGATCTCGCGGGTCGGCTCCCCGCGACCGCGAGCCAGCTCTACGGCACGAACCTCGTCAACCTCATGAAGCTGCTCACCCCGAACAAGGACGGGCAGCTCGTGCTGGACTTCGACGACCAGGTGCAGCGGGCCATGACCGTCGTGCGCGACGGCGAGTCGACCTGGCCGCCGCCCGAGGTGGCGGTGTCGGCGACACCGCAGGTCGCCGCCGCGGCCGCGGCTCCCGCCGTCCAGCAGGAGAAGGAGCCGATGTCGCCGGCGCGCCGCTACGGGCTCGTCGCGCTCGCGGGCATCGTGCTGTTCTTGCTCATCGCGATCTCGCCGCAGGCCCTCATCGGCCACCTCGTGGTGTTCGCGCTGGCGATCGTGGCCGGCTTCTACGTCATCGGCAACGTGCACCACGCGCTGCACACCCCGCTCATGTCGGTGACGAACGCGATCTCGGGCATCATCGTCGTCGGGGCGTTGCTGCAGCTCGGGGCGCACAGCACCGCCATCACGGTCATCGCTGCCGTCGCGGTGCTGCTGGCGACCATCAACGTCTTCGGCGGGTTCGCCGTCACCCGACGCATGCTCGGCATGTTCCGGCGCAGCTGATCGAAGCGGAGCTGACACACCCATGACTGCACAGACCGTGGCCAGCGCTGCCTACGTCGTCGCTGCGCTGCTGTTCATCCTCGCGCTCGCCGGGCTGTCCCAGCACGAGACCGCCCGCGCCGGGAACACGTTCGGCATCGCCGGCATGACGATCGCGCTGATCTCGACCGTCGTGCTCGCTCTGACCGGCGGGATCGACGGGCTCGGGATCGCGCTGCTGATCATCGCGGTGCTCGTCGGCGCCGCGATCGGCCTGTACCGGGCTGCGCGCGTGCCGATGACCGGGATGCCCGAGCTGATCGCGCTCTTCCACAGCTTCGTCGGTCTCGCCGCCGTGCTCGTGGGCTGGAACGGCTACCTCGAGGTGGAGGCGGCGGGCGGCGGCACGATCGACCCTGAGCTGATCGGTATCCACCGCGGAGAGGTCGCGATCGGTGTCTTCATCGGTGCGGTGACGTTCACCGGCTCGATCGTGGCCTGGGGCAAGCTCAACGGCCGGTTCAACTCCAAGCCGCTGATGCTGCCCGGCAAGAACGCGCTCAACCTCGGCTCGCTGGTCGTCTTCGCCGCGCTCACGGTGTGGTTCGTCATCGAGCCGACGCTGCCGGCGCTGATCCTGCTCACGGTGATCGCGCTCCTGCTCGGCGTGCACCTCGTCGCGTCGATCGGCGGTGGCGACATGCCGGTGGTCGTGTCGATGCTGAACAGCTACTCCGGGTGGGCGGCTGCGGCGTCCGGCTTCCTGCTCGGCAACGACCTGCTGATCATCACCGGCGCGCTCGTCGGCTCCTCCGGTGCGTACCTGTCCTACATCATGTGCAAGGCGATGAACCGCTCGTTCATCTCCGTGATCGCGGGCGGGTTCGGCATCGAGGCACCGACGGGGGAGCAGAAGGACTACGGCGAGCACAAGGAGATCACCGCCGAGGGTGCGGCGGCGCTGCTGTCGAGCGCGTCCAGCGTGGTGATCACCCCCGGCTACGGGATGGCGGTGGCCCAGGCCCAGTACCCGGTCGCTGAGCTCACCCGCACCCTGCGGGAGAGGGGCGTGAACGTCCGCTTCGGCATCCACCCGGTCGCCGGGCGGCTCCCCGGCCACATGAACGTGCTGCTCGCCGAGGCGAAGGTGCCCTACGACATCGTCCTGGAGATGGACGAGATCAACGACGACTTCGCCGACACCGACGTCGTGCTGGTCATCGGCGCCAACGACACGGTGAACCCGGCGGCCACCGAGGAACCCGGCTCCCCGATCGCCGGCATGCCGGTCCTGCGGGTGTGGGAGGCCGGCAACGTCATCGTGTTCAAGCGCTCGATGGCCGCCGGGTACGCCGGGGTGTCGAACCCGCTCTTCTACCGGGAGAACAGCCACATGCTGTTCGGCGACGCGCGGGACAAGGTCGAGGAGATCATCAAGGCGCTGTGACCTCCTCGCCCGGCCCGGGGTCCAGCGGGTGGGCGATCTCGTCGGCGGGCAGCCGCCAGCCCACGAGCGCGACGACGGCGAGCGCCACCGGGACCACGCCCGCGATGACGAAGGTCAGCGGCAGGCCCAGCGCCTCACCGACCGGGCCGGCGGCGGCCATCGACACCGGCATCAGCGCCAGCGACACGAAGAAGTCCAGGCTGGAGACCCGGCCGAGCAGGTGCGGCGGCACCCGCCGCTGCAGCAGCGTGCCCCAGATGACCATGGCCACCGCGCCGGCGACGCCGACGGCGAACATCGCCACGACCATCACCCACAGCTGGTCGGTGAACCCGATGACCGCCATCGGCAGGCTCCCGACACCCCAGGCCAGGATCATGACCGTGAGGTAGCGCCGCGGCATCCGCAGCGAGGACATGAGCATCGAGCCGACCATCGAGCCGATCCCGTACGCGCCGACGACGACCGCGTAGCCGCTCGCGTCGCTGCCGGTCTGGTCGCGCACGGCGAACGGCAGCAACACCTCGATCGGGCCGAGGATCAGCAGCACCAGGAACGTGGCGAACGCCAGCGTGGCGAAGAACCAGCCGGTGCTGAACATGTAACGGAAGCCCTCGCGCAGGTCGCTCAGGACCGAGCTCTTCGTGCCCGCTTCCGCACCGTTCCCCGCAGCTGCGACCGGCTGCGGGAGCGGGCGCATGAACAGCAGCGTGACCAGCGCCAGCCCGTAGAGCAGGCCGGCACCGATCAGCGCGACGCCGGGTGCGTACGCACCGATCAGCACGCCGGCGATCGCCGGGCCGATCGCGGACTGCGCGGCCGGGCGCACGGTGCCCTCCACACCGTTGGCGGCCAGCAGCTCGTCAGCCGGCAGGATCGTGGGCAGCAGGGCGGTGTAGGCGGGGAAGAAGAACGCCTCGGCCGCGCCGATCACCAGCGCGAGCACGGCCAGGTGCCACACCTGCAGCGCGCCGAGGGCGGCGAGCAGCCCGGCGAGGGCAGCCGTGCCCAGCCGCACCGACTCCACGACGATCAGCAGCGCGCGGCGGGGGAGCCGGTCGGCCGCCACACCGCCGAACAGCACGGCCACCAGCAGCCCGGCCGACAGCGCGGCCATGACGATCGAGACGTCGCTGGGCCCGCCGCCGAGCGCGATCACCTGCCACACCAGGCCGACCGCCCACATGCCGCTCGCCACCAGCGACAGCGCCATCGAGGCGGTGAGCAGCCGGTACTCGCGATGCCGGAACGGCCGCAGCGCGCGGGGCAGCCGGGTCGGCGGGACGTCGGACGGGCCGATCGGCGCCGGTCGGGGGATCGGTTCGGTGTCGGGTGCGCCGGTCATGGCTCCATCGCAGACGTTCAACTCGGGTCGAGGTCAAGTGGGTCTCGGACCGGACGGTAACCCTCGGCCCCGACGGGGATCGCGCGATTTTCGCTGCTGACCGACCCCGGACACGGCGCACCGCGCAGACCGCGTACACTGGGGTTTCGGCGCGTCACGTGCGCCGGTTCCGTCGTGTCCACGCGCTCAACGGTTCCGGGCGTGAACGTGTTCGAGGATAGACGGAACCACACCCGACGTCACGGATCGCGGAGGACATGGCCAAGAAGGACGGGGCGATCGAGGTCGAGGGCCGGGTCATCGAGCCCCTGCCGAACGCGATGTTCCGCGTGGAGCTGGAGAACGGGCACAAGGTCCTCGCGCACATCAGCGGGAAGATGCGGCAGCACTACATCCGCATCCTCCCCGAGGACCGGGTGGTCGTGGAGCTCTCGCCCTACGACCTGTCCCGCGGCCGCATCGTCTACCGCTACAAGTGACGACGATCCCCAGCGCCGGAGGCGGTGCCCGACGGGGCGGCGCCTGCGGCGGCACGACACCAGCGAAAGAGCGACGGACGTGAAGGTCCAGCCGAGCGTCAAGAAGATCTGCGACAAGTGCAAGGTGATCCGCCGTCACGGGCGGGTCATGGTGATCTGCGAGAACCTGCGGCACAAGCAGCGGCAGGGCTGATCCTCGCGATCGCGCGCTTGCGCAGCGACAACGAAGAGGAACCTGACACACCTAGCGCACCGGGGTGGTGCGTGAACACCTCCGGAACCAGGCCGGAGCCCTCCAGCGCGGGGGACGGGTGTCGGGAGGACCTGGCGGAGTACACAGAGGAGATAGCTGCCGCATGGCACGCGTCGTCGGCGTCGACCTTCCCCGCGACAAGCGGATGGAGATCGCGCTCACCTACATCTACGGGATCGGCAGGACTCGCTCCACGGAGATCCTGGCCGCCACCGGCGTCAGCCCGGACCTGCGCGTCCGGGACCTGAGCGACGAGGACCTCGGCAAGATCCGCGAGTACATCGAGGCCAACTTCGACGTCGAGGGTGACCTGCGCCGGGAGGTTCAGGCGAACATCCGGCGCAAGATCGAGATCGGCTGCTACCAGGGGATCCGGCACCGCCGCGGCCTCCCGGTGCACGGTCAGCGCACCCGCACCAACGCCCGCAGCCGCAAGGGGCCGAAGAAGACGGTCGCCGGTAAGAAGAAGGCAGGTAAGAAGTAATGCCGCCCCGTTCGCGCCAGGCCGGTGGAGCCAAGAAGGTCCGCCGCAAGGAGAAGAAGAACGTCGTCGCGGGCCACGCGCACATCAAGTCGACGTTCAACAACACCATCGTCTCGATCACCGACCCGACCGGCGCCGTGATCGCGTGGGCGTCCGCGGGCCACGTCGGCTTCAAGGGCTCGCGCAAGTCCACGCCGTTCGCCGCCCAGATGGCCGCCGAGAACGCGGCCCGCAAGGCGGCCGAGCACGGCATGAAGAAGGTCGACGTCTTCGTGAAGGGCCCCGGTTCCGGCCGCGAGACCGCGATTCGGTCGCTGCAGGCCGCCGGCCTCGAGGTCGGCACCATCTCCGACGTCACGCCGCAGCCGCACAACGGCTGCCGTCCGCCCAAGCGGCGCCGGGTCTGAGGGGGAGCACGAACTGATGGCTCGTTACACCGGACCCATGACCCGCAAGTCCCGCCGGCTGAAGGTCGACCTCGTCGGCGGCGACCAGGCGTTCGAGCGTCGTCCTTACCCGCCCGGCCAGCACGGCCGGATCCGGATCAAGGAGACCGAGTACCTCCTGCAGCTGCAGGAGAAGCAGAAGGCCCGGTACGCCTACGGCGTGCTGGAGAAGCAGTTCCGCCGGTACTACGAGGAGGCCAACCGCCGCCCCGGCAAGACCGGCGACAACCTGATGCAGATCCTGGAGTGCCGGCTCGACAACGTCGTCTACCGGGCGGGCCTCGCCCGCACCCGGCGGATGGCCCGGCAGCTCGTGAGCCACAACCACTTCCTGGTCAACGGGAAGAAGGTCAACATCCCGAGCTTCCAGGTCTCGCAGTACGACATCATCGACGTCCGACCGAAGTCGCTGTCGCTGGATCCGTTCGTCATCGCCAAGGAGACCCTCGGCGATCGGCCGATCCCGGCGTGGCTTCAGGTTGTTCCCAGCAACCTCCGGATCCTGGTGCACCAGCTTCCGGAGCGGGCGCAGATCGACACGCAGGTCTCCGAGCAGCTCATCGTCGAGTACTACTCGAAGTAGCCGCTCGTCCCGGAGCGCGGGAGCGCTCCGTCCCCCCGTCCTGCAGTGGGGCGGGGGGCTCACTGCGGCATCAGATAGTGGTTGCCGCGGCAACGAAGGAGAACACTCCACATGCTGATCTCTCAGCGCCCCACCCTCACCGAGGAGACGGTCACCGAGACCCGATCCCGGTTCATCATCGAGCCGCTGGAGCCCGGCTTCGGCTACACGCTCGGCAACTCGCTCCGCCGTACCCTGCTCTCCTCCATCCCTGGTGCCGCCGTCACCAGCATCCGCATCGACGGCGTGCTGCACGAGTTCACCACCGTCCCGGGGGTGAAGGAGGACGTCACCGACATCATCCTGAACCTCAAGGAGCTCGTCGTGAGCTCCGAGGAGGACGAGCCGGTCACGATGTACCTGCGCAAGCAGGGCCCGGGCGAGGTCACCGCGGGTGACATCGTCCCGCCGGCGGGCGTGACCGTGCACAACCCGGACCTGCACATCGCCACCCTCAACGACAAGGGCCGCCTCGAGGTCGAGCTCGTCGTCGAGCGGGGCCGCGGCTACGTCCCGGCGATGCAGAACAAGGCCACCGGCGCGGAGATCGGGCGGATCCCGATCGACTCGATCTACTCGCCGGTCCTCAAGGTCACCTACAAGGTCGAGGCGACCCGCGTCGAGCAGCGGACCGACTTCGACAAGCTGATCATCGACGTCGAGACGAAGCCGTCGATCACCCCGCGCGACGCGCTGGCCTCGGCCGGCAAGACCCTCGTCGAGCTGTTCGGCCTCGCCCGCGAGCTGAACGTCGACGCGGAGGGCATCGAGATCGGCCCCTCGCCGCAGGAGGCGGACACCATCGCTGCCTACGCGATGCCGATCGAGGAGCTGGACCTCACCGTCCGCTCCTACAACTGCCTCAAGCGCGAGGGCATCCACACCGTGGGCGAGCTGGTCAGCCGCAGCGAGGCCGACCTGCTCGACATCCGCAACTTCGGCGCCAAGTCGATCGACGAGGTCAAGATGAAGCTCGTCGGCCTCGGCCTGTCGCTCAAGGACAGCCCGCCCGGATTCGACCCGTCGGCTGCGGCCACCGGGTACGGCGCCGAGCCGGCGACGCACTTCGACCCGGACTCGCCTTTCGGTGACGACGGCCAGGACTACGCAGAAACGGAGCAGCTGTAGCGATGCCCCAGCCGACCAAGGGCGCCCGTCTGGGCGGCTCTCCCGCACACCAGCGGCTGATCCTGGCCAACCTGGCGACCTCGCTGTTCCAGCACGGCCGGATCACCACCACCGAGGCCAAGGCCCGGCGGCTGCGTCCGTACGCGGAGCGGCTGATCTCGAAGGCCAAGAAGGGCGATCTGCACAACATCCGGCAGATCGCCAGGGTCATCCGCGACAAGGACGTGGTCCACCGCCTGGTGTCCGAGATCGGCCCGTTCTACGCCGACCGCAACGGCGGCTACACGCGCATCACGCGCATCATGCCGCGCAAGGGCGACAACGCGCCGATGGCCGTCATCGAGCTGATCCAGCAGAAGACGGTCACCGACGAGGCCAACCGGGCCCGGCGCGCGGCGGCGTCGCAGGCGGCGGCCAAGGCCGGCCTGACGCCGGAGACCGAGGCCGACGAGGAGGCGAAGGCCGAGGAGACCGCGGCGGAGGAGGCCACCGCGGCCGCCGCGGCCGCCGAGACCGAGGTCGAGGAGTCCGCCAGCACCGAGGAGGCGCCGTACGGGCCGGGCAGCCACGCCCCGCTCGACGACCCGAACGAGGCGCCGGAGGGCTTCCCGATCAAGGGCAACGCCGACTCGATGCTGTACCACACCCCGGGCTCGCCGCACTACGCGCAGACGGTGGCCGAGGTCTGGTTCGCGACCGAGGAGGCCGCCGAGGCCGCCGGCTTCTCGAAGCCGGCCTCGCAGCAGGAGAAGGCCGCGGACGACGAGGCCGAGTCCTGACGACCCAGCACGACCCGAACGGGCCCGCCGTCGACCCCGACGGCGGGCCCGTTCCGCATCCCACCCGTTCCGAAGCCGTGCAGCGTTACCGCCTGGACATCGCCTACGACGGCACCGACTTCTCCGGCTGGGCCGCGCAGCCCGGCCGGCGCACCGTCTGCGGTGTGCTGGTCGACGCGCTCTCGACGGTGCTGCGCGCCCCGGTCACGCTCACCGTGGCCGGGCGCACCGACGCCGGGGTGCACGCCACCGGTCAGGTCGCGCACACCGACCTGACCGCCGACCTGGACACCGCGTGGCTGGTGCGTCGGCTGGCCCGGATCCTGCCGCCCGACGTGCGGGTGCGGGCGGTGACGCCGGTGCCGCCGGAGTTCGACGCCCGCTTCTCGGCGCTGCGCCGCCACTACCGCTACCGGATCGCGACCGCGCCGTACGGCGCCGAGCCGCTGCGGGCCCGAGACACGCTCTCCTGGCCGCACCCGCTCGATCTCGACGCGATGCGGGCCGCCTCGGCGCCGCTGCTGGGCGAGCACGACTTCGCCGCGTTCTGCAAGCGGCGGGAGGGCGCCACGACGATCCGGGCGCTGCAGCAGCTGGACTGGAGCGACCCCGATGCCGACGGCGTGGTGACTGCGGCCGTGGCCGCCGACGCGTTCTGCCACTCGATGGTGCGCAGCCTCGTCGGCGCGCTGCTCGACGTGGGTCGCGGGCGCCGTCCGGTGGAGTGGCCCGGCGCGCTGCTGCAGCGCACGGAGCGGCCGAGCGAGGTGGCGGTCGCGGCCGCGCACGGGCTCACGCTCGTCGGCGTGGACTACCCGCCGGACGACCAGCTGGCCGCCAGGGACGCGCAGACCCGGCGGATGCGCACCCTCTCGCACTGAGGGGTCGGCGCGGCGTCAACCGCTGCCCAAGTTTTGTATGGATCAGTCCAAAACTGTGCTACCGTCGTGGCCGTGCCGAGGCCGAGGACCTTCGACGAGGCGAGCGTGCTGGACGCGGCGATGCGCGCGTTCTGGGAGACGGGGTTCGCCGGCACCTCGACCGAGGCGCTGTGCGCCGCCACCGGGCTGCGCCGCAGCAGCATCTACAACACGTTCACCGACAAGCACCGGCTGTTCCTCGCGGCGCTGGAGCGGTACTGCGAGGAGGCGTTCCGCCGGGCCAGCGAGGTCCTGGAGCGAGACGCACCCGTCCGCGATCGCGTGCGGGAGCTGCTCGGTCAGGGCGTGCAACCGCCGCCGGACGAGCCGGCCGGGTGCCTGGTGGTGAACACCGTCGTGGAGCTGGGCGAGTCCGATCCCGAGGTGGCACGACTACTGCGGCGGGACGGGGAGCGGCGGCTGGCGCTCCTGCGGGACGCCTTCGCCGCCGCGCAGTCCGCAGGTGAGATCGATCCCGGCCGGGATCCCGAGGCGCTGGCCCGGTTCGTCATCGCGACGGTCAGCGGCATGCGCGTGGCCGCGCGCGCCGGGGCCGGGCCGGACGAGCTCGCCGCGATCGCCGACACCGCCGTCACCGCGCTCTGACGCGCGCTGCACCGCTTCTTTCCGTGGGGGGAACCATGCCGTTCGCCGTCGTCGTGCTCGGCGTCGCGATCTTCGCGCAGGGCACGTCCGAGCTGATGCTCACCGGGCTGCTGCCGATGATCGTCGCCGACCTGGGCGTGTCCGTACCGCAGGCCGGGCTGCTGATCTCCGGGTTCGCCGTCGGGATGCTCGTCGGGGCGCCGGTGCTCGCCGTCGCCACGCTGCACCTGCCGCGGCGCACGTCGCTGCTGGGGTTCGTCAGCGCGTTCGCCGCCGCGCACGCGGTGGGCGCGCTCGCCCCCGGCTACGGGGTGCTGATGGTGACCCGGGTCGTCGCCGCGGTCGTCTACGCCGGGTTCTGGGCGGTCGCCACCGTCACCGCCGCAGCACTGGTGCCGGCTGAACGCCGGGCGCGGGCCATGGCCCTGGTCGCGGGCGGGCTCACCGTCGCTGCCGTCGCGGGAATGCCGCTCGGGACGCTGATCGGCGAGCAGTGGGGTTGGCGGGCCGCGTTCTGGACGATCGCGGCGATGTCCGCGGCCGTCGGCGTCGGGATCCGGCTCTCGGTGCCGGCGGACGCGGCCGACCCGGGACCGCGGCCCGCCGTGGCCGCCGAACTGCGGGCGATGCGCAACCCCCGGCTCTGGCTCGCCTACAGCACGAACGCCCTGACCACCACGGCCGTGCTGATCGTGTTCAGTTACCTCGCGCCGATGCTCGTCGAGGTCACCGGCCTGTCGTCGGTGGCGGTGCCCGCCGTGCTCGGCCTGTACGGGATCGGTTCCGTCATGGGCATCGCGCTGGCCAGCCGCACCGCCGACAGGTGGCCGATGCCGACCCTGCTCGGGGCGCTCGCCGCGCTCGCCGCGCTCGCCGTCGTGCTCGGTGCCGGGCTCGGCTCGCCGGTGGTCGCGGTCACGACGATCGGGTTGTTCGGCGTCGCCGCGTTCGCCACGAACCCCGTGCTCACCGCCCGGGTGTTCGACCTGGCCGGGCAGGCCCGCACACTGGCCGCGGCCACGAACGTCTCGGCGTTCAACGTCGGCATCACGGTCGGGCCCGCGATCGGTGCGGCGATCATCGGCGCCGGCCTCGGCTACGTCGCCCTCACGTGGGCGTCTGCGGCGGCCGCGCTGCTCGCTGCGGGCACCGTCGCCGCGCTGCGCACCCCGCACCCGGCGGCCGAGCCCGTGTGCACAGCCGACCCGGCGTGACCGGCGTGCAAGACGGCTGCGAACACTGTGTTACAGCTGGTCAGGCGGCTTGCCTCAGCGCGGGCGCTGGGCTGAGGGTGATCGGCGTGAGCGTCGAACCGGGCACCTCGTCGCGGCACTACGGGAGCAAGGTCGTCGCCGTCGAACCGGGTGGCAACGAGCCGATCCCGGACGAGGAGCGGCACGGCAGGCCGATCCGGCTGTTCTGGATGTGGACCTCGCCGAACCTCGAGTTCGCGACGATCTTCGTCGGCGTCCTGTCGGTGCTGGTCTTCAAGCTGACGTTCGGCCAGGCCGTGGCGGCGATCCTGCTCGGCAACGGCCTCGCCGCGATCGCGCACGGCGTGCTCTCGGCGCACGGGCCCCGCGTGGGCGTCCCGCAGATGGTGCTCGGACGGCTCGCCTTCGGCTACCGCGGCAACGCGCTGCCGGCCGGATTGATGACGATCACGTCGGGGTGCGGGTGGTTCGCCGTCAACAGCGTGAGCGCGTCGTTCGCGCTGACCGAGCTGACCGGGCTGCCGGTCGTCGCGGCGCTGGTGCTGGTCGTGCTCGTGCAGGTCGGGGTGGCGTTCTTCGGGCACAACCTGGTGCACGCGTTCGAGCGGGTGGCCTTCCCCGTCCTCGCGGTGATCTTCCTGATCGGCGCGGTGATCGTGCTGACCGGGTTCGATCCGGCCGCGCTGCCCGCCGAGGGCGGCACCGGCGGGCTCGCGGGGTTCCTCCTCACCGTCGGCGCCGTGTTCGGCTACACAGCCGGGTGGAGCCCGTACGCGGCCGACTACGCGCGCTACCTGCCCGCGGACAGCCCGCGGCTGCGCACCGGGCTCGCGGCCGGGATCGGGTTGTTCACGTCCACCTCGCTGCTCATGATCGTCGGGGCGGCGTCGGTGTGCGCCGCGACCGGAGCCGGGCTGACCTCGGACAACCCCACCGCGAACTTCACCGGGCTGCTGCCCGGCTGGCTCGCCGCGCTCACCCTGCTCGCGATCGTGCTGGGCGCCGTCGCCGCGAACGTGCTGAACGTGTACTCGGGGGCGATGGCGTTCCTGTGCCTCGGCATCGACGTGCCGCTGGCGCGGGCCCGTGCGGCGGTGGCCGTCGGGTTCGGGATCGTCGGGTTCGTGATCGCGCTGCTCGCGCTGCCCGACGCCGCGCACGGCTACGAGAGCTTCCTGCTCGTCATCGTCTACTGGATCGGGCCGTGGCTGGGCATCACGCTCGCCGACATGGCGCTGCGCCGGCGCACCCCGGCGTCCGAGCTCCTCTACGACCGCAGCTACACCAACCACGCCGGGCTCGTCGCGCTCGTCGTCGGCATCGTCGTGTCGGTGCTGCTGTTCGCCAACCAGGAGCTGTACACGGGCCTGGTCGCGGAGGCCGTGCCCGAGATCGGCGACCTCGGGTTCGCCACCGGGTTCCTGGTCGCCGCCGCCCTGTACGCGCTGCTGTTCCGCAGGCTCGGTGGGCACACTGATGCCCGTGACTGATCACGAGCTGCTCGCCGTCGCCGTCGCGGAGGCCAAGGCCGGGCTCGCCGAGGGTGGGATCCCGATCGGGGCCGCGCTGGTCGCCGCTGACGGCACCGTCCTCGGCCGCGGCCACAACCGGCGCGTCCAGGACGGCGATCCGTCGATGCACGCCGAGACCGCCGCGTTCCGGGCGGCGGGCCGGCAACGCGACTACCGCACCACCACCATGGTCACCACGTTGTCGCCGTGCTGGTACTGCTCGGGGCTGGTGCGCCAGTTCGGCATCGGTCGGGTGCTGATCGGCGAGTCGCGGACGTTCCACGGCGGCCACGACTGGCTCGCCGAGCACGGCGTGGAGATCACGATCCTCGACGATCCCGAGTGCGTCGCCCTCATGACCGACTTCATCGCCGCCAACCCGCAGCTGTGGAACGAGGACATCGGGGAGCCCTCATGATCCCGACCATCGATCTCGCCGCCTGGCGCACCGGGAACCCGGCCATCGAGCGCATCGTCGACACCGCCCTGCAGCGGGCCGGGTTCCTGCTGGTCACCGGGCACGGTGTGGCGGACGAGCTGCGCCGGGACCTGCGCGTGGCCGCTCGCCGCTTCTTCCGGCTGCCCACCGAGGTGAAGCAGCGCTACGCGGCCCGCATCGGCGGACGCGGCTGGCTGCCGCCGGGTGTCGAGGCGAACGCGCTCGCCGAGGGCACACCGACCCCGCCGGACCTCAAGGAGTCGTTCGCGATCGGGCCGGACAGCTCGACCGGGGATCCCGCCGTCGACGCGGTGTGGTTCCCGCCGAACGTGTGGCCCGACGAGATCCCCGAGCTGCAGGCGGTGGCCGCTCGCTACGTCGCGGCGATGACGCGGGTGGCGCACGACCTGCTGGAGCTGTGCGCGACCGCGCTCGGCCAGGAGCGCGACGCGCTCACCCGGCTCGCCCGCAACCCCACGTGGACGTTCAACATCAACCGGTACCCGCCGCTGTCGGAGGTGGGGCGGCCCGAACCGGGGCAGTACCGCATCGGCCCGCACACCGACTTCGGCACCGTCACCGTGCTCGACAGGGAACCCGGCGCGGGTGGCCTGCAGGTCGACGTCGAGCCGCGCGGCTGGATGGACGCGCCGTACGACCCGGCCGCGCTCACGATCAACATCGGTGATCTGCTGGAGCACTGGACCGGTAAGCGCTGGCGCTCCGGCCGGCACCGCGTGCTGCCGCCGCAGCCGTCCGCGCCGCACGAAGAGCTGATGTCGCTGGTGTTCTTCTTCGAGCTCGACCACGACGCCGTCGTCACGCCGCTCGAGCCGCCGGTGGGCAAGGTCGCCGGGTTGGATCCCGTGGTGTCGGCGCCGTTCATCAAGGAGCGGCTGGACGCGATCTCGGTCTGACGAGTTCTCCGGAACACCCCCGCGGCGGCGGCGCGGCTCGCTAGCGTCTCCCCTGTGTCCCGTGCGAGTCTCCCCG
>Ga0065720_1018879_pt1 | contig 71940 bp, 41 predicted proteins | sample Thericmetagenome_FD_59107 | JGI IMG/M metagenome (GOLD analysis project Ga0065720, IMG submission 59107) | Thermophilic microbial communities from the Joint Bioenergy Institute, California, USA of rice/straw/compost enrichment - eDNA_2 v2... | ecosystem: Engineered > Solid waste > Grass >...
GATTTTTTGTACAAAAAAATTTTAAATTGTATTTGTTAATTAGCATGTATTCAAATCAAATTGACTCATTTATTTTTATAAAGCGAAATTTTGGGAAGCCTTTTACTTGGTATTGACAAAACTACCTTTCCTTCAAGTTTAAAGCCTTAGCCATGTTTTTTAGTAATCTTTATTCTCGAAGAAATACCTAATTTAATTTATCAGGAGTGACTCATGAGACTAATAAGATATATCAGAAAGAACCCAAATCTTTACTAATTTAATCTTAATAACTTTTATAACATGTCTGACTGTCCCCATTACACAAACCAGAACCTCGTGTCCTCTGTCCAAGGCAGATTTATTTACAAAGATGAGTGTGTTAAATGTTACACTAATCAGGTACGCACTACTCCTATCCAACATTTAAACCTCTTAGAAAGATGAGGAAGGCGTCAACCTCTGCCTGACCTGTCTTCAAGGCGGCTGCGATAAACATTCCTTGCTTCATTTGAAAAATTCCGGCCATCCTATTGTTCTGAACTTCAAAACTAAGCTAAAGCCAGTAAAAAACAACAAAATCATCATAAATTTGCTTAGAAGCAACCTAATACAGAGGAAAAGCCCAAAGAAATCACCAAAATTGCCATCGGAAAACCCGGCGGTATTGATTTCACGGATGAGGAATGGGAACTCCATACCCAAGTCAAATGTCTTGAATGCAATAAAATCCTTGATCCATCCAAGGTAGTAGCTCCATTTTGTCTCTAAACAATCCCTAGTTCCAAGGCATAATCGACTCTGTTATCAAGGCTGAATCTGCTTCCTTGAAAAGTGAAGTTTCCGCTTGGGAACTTGAGATCAAGCCTTGCCCTCATACTCAAACTTTAATCCAACATGAAAAAGAATCCCTTCCTGAAGACTGTACGCCATTTGAAATAGAAATAACCATATAGATCTTGCTCACTGCAGAGGATGTGAGCTCTCTTCAAATCTTTGGCTCTGCCTATTTTGTGGTTATGTTGGATGCGGTAGAAGGAACCATGATGGCTCTGGAGGAAATAACCATGCCATAAACCATTTTAAGGACACCGGACACACTGTTGTTGTCAAGCTGGGAACTATTACTCCTGATGGAAATGCATGTAAAAACTGGCATAAGAGTTCTAATAATTCTAATAGCTGTCCATTGTTATGGATGTGACGAGGAAGTTAAAGATGAAAAACTTTCTGAACACCTTGCACACTTCGGAATCAATATCGCTAAGTTACAAAAGACCGAAATGACTATGGCTGAGCTTAATCTTCAATACAATCTTAATTTAACTCTATCCTCAGTCATTGAAGCTGGAAGAAAGATCACCCCAGTCTTCGGCCCTGGCTTCACTGGAATGCAGAACCTAGGAAACTCGTAATTTCCTTTTAGATTTGTGTTGAACGAAATAGATGCTATATGAACTCAGTCTTGCAAATGTTGTTCAGCTGCGATGAATTCAAAGAGAGATACTATGAAGAGGGACTTACTCATCTTGAGACCTGCCAGAGCTTCACCCCTGAATGTTTCATTTGTCAAATGTCTAAGGTTGGATTCGGAATCTTCAGTGGAAAGTATTCTGAGCCCAAGAAGGCTGAACCTCTTGTCATTGAAGGAAAGGAAGTTCCTCCTGAAGTTGAAGTACCAATTATTGACATCCTTTAACTCTACCTAGTTCTATCAAGATGGTATTCGCCCCTATATGTTCAAGATGTTGGTCGGAAAGGGTCACCAAGAATTCTCAAGCAACAGACAGCAGGATGCTAGTGAATACTTAAGATATCTTTTTGCTTTCATGCAAGTAAAAGCCATTTAAATAATTCTAATCTGTCAGAAAGCTGAAAAGAAGGCTAAATTAGACGATATTACTAAACTTTTCGAGTTCAAGGTTTATACTAAGCTTAGCTGCCAAGAATGCCATTCTTATAAATTAAATGAAGCTAACTCTCAAGACATTCAACTTCCTATTCCCAAGCCCACCAGCTTCAAAAAGGAGGTCAATCCTACCACTGAAAAAGAAGAAGAAATTCCTTTAGTCAAATTCAAAGAATGCGTGGACAGCTGGCAAACTGAAATTGTCGAACTTAACTGCCCCACTTGTTCCAAGAAGACCTTCTTTAAGAAGACTTATTACTTCAAGACTTGGCCCAAATATCTCTTCGCTGTAACCAACAGAATTATGCTTGAAAATTGGGTTCCTAAGAAGAACAACAGTGAAATCGTCTTTGATAGTGAAACCTTTGATTTCAGTAAGGCTATTCTTCCCCCTGAACAACCAGACGAAAAGAGAATTGCTGGTACTAAATAGCTCCAAGTAATTAACCAGTATAGATGATTCTGAAGCTCTCCCTGATTTCCCTCAGGAAGCTGTTGATCAACTTTGCATGATGGGCTTCGGCCTAAACAGAGTCAAGAGAGCCCTTCTCAACAATGGTATGAATGCTGAAGCTGCCATGAACTGGCTTTTGGAAAGAATTGATGATGCCAGTACTAAATTATGAAAAAAAGCTTATTCTCTTAGGTCTTGATGCCCCTCTAGAAAAGAAGACCTCTGCAAGTGGTAACACTGGAACTTCCGCCAATCCTGAACTCGTTCAAATGATTTGTAGTATGGGATTCACTGAGAAGCAAGCTCAATTTGCCTTATCTCAAACAGTAATTATAATGATATAAAGTTGTTAAATTATTAGAATAATGATCCTGACAGAGCAGTCGACTATTTATTTAACCATCCTGAAATTGATGATTTAATTGCTGCCACTGAGAATGAGAAGAAGGAGAGCTCGGGCCCTGGCAAATATGAAAAAGCTGTTGAAAACCTTGAAAATCCCAAATATGCTCTTAAAGGTAAAGAATATGTATCTCATATCTAACAATATTTAGCTGTCATTGTTCACTTGGGAGCTAACTACTCTAGTGGACACTACGTTTGCTACGTGAAGAAAGACGGAAAATGGATCTACTATAATGACGCTAAGGTCGCAGAGAGCTCTGACCCAGCCATTGGAAAAGGAACCGTTTATTTGTTAGAAAGATGTAATTAACATTTTATATTATCTTTGAATTTATAATAACACAGTTATAGTCCTTTGAATTTTACCTAATTTCCTTACTTTCCTTACTTTTGCTAACAGAGTATTTACTGATTTTAGATGACAAAGCTGGAGAAGGTCTCTTTAGTGGTCCTCTTAAGAGAGAAAATGAACACCCTTTGGTCATTGAGACCAAGAAGTTGAAGAAAAATTAATTATCTTTATCCGCTTCATCAACATCTTAGGTTCCTTTGTACAGTTTTGAATTAAAGAAATCTGTATGTTTATAATAGACGTTTTAGTATGTAACAATTGGAGCTTCTTCCTGTAGAGATTTTTTAGCTTGAAATTTTAGGATAAGCGAAAAGTGGGCTCAAAAGTGTGAAAATTTGGGCAAGAGGGACTAATGGAAAAATCAGTCTCCCTTCTAAATAAATTAGATGAGTCAGCTATAATTAATTCATACAGAATCTTATTTACAATAAATATCAAGATAATCAAGAATGGCTTTCCTTGGTCTAGGAGGTAATGCTACAATTGAAATCACTTTGGACGGAGTTGAGTCCAGAAAACACGTCCCCATTAAGGAAAAAGATGGCAAGACAGTTGTTAAAGTCCCCCTTTATACCCATGATGATGATATCTCAGGAACTGTCAGTATCCTCTTGGGAAAAACCAAGAAGCTTGAGCATCAGGGCATCAAGATCGAACTGATTGGTCATATCGAGGCCTACTACGATAAGAACCAATCCAGCGATTTTATGACTATGGCTAGAGAGCTCGAGCCAGCAGGAGTTTTACAAGAAGATAGAAATTACACCTTTGAGTTCAGAAGATTCGACAAACAGTATGAGACCTACTCAGGCATTGGCATGAGACTCAGATATTTCCTCAGAGTCACCATCAATAGACAGTATGCCGGTAAAATTGTTAAGGAGAAGGACTTCGCCGTTTATCTTCCTACAACTGAACCAGAAGTCAACAAGAATATCAAGATGGATGTCGGTATCGAAGAATGCCTTCATATTGAATTCGAGTATAACAAGAGTACCTATCACTTGAAGGACTGCGTCATTGGTAAAGTGTACTTCCAACTCATCAGACTGAAAATTAAGCAGATGGAAATCTCCATTATCAAGAGAGAAACCTATGGAACTGGACCCCAATCTCACGTTGAAAATGAGACTATTGCCAAATATGAAGTCATGGATGGCTGCCCAAGCAAGGGAGAAATTATTCCCATCAGAATGTACTTGGCTGCCTTTGATTTGAGCCCTACCTTCAAGACCTCTAACAATAGATTCGCTGTTAAATATTTCTTGAACCTTGTTTTGATTGACGAAGAAGATAGAAGATATTTCAAGCAACAAGAAATCACTCTTTGGAGAAAGAAGTAAATATAGTGTGTCGGGTCGATACATTTGGTCTTATATATATTATTATACCCGTATGATTTACAGGTGGACCAGAGTTAAAATCCATTAAATAAACTTTTCACTCCAAAATCCGTTAATCACTAGTATCTCCGAGAAGAATATACTGCATTAACACAGCTAGAAAATACCCTTCTGGTCTAATTCCTATCACATTGATTATTCTTCTGATGAAAGACTTTGGACTCACTTGACATTTATTGTATCAAAAAAAGTTATTAAATTTACTCAATTTTAGGGACTGCATAAGACTAAAATGGAATATCTTAGAAGGGGTCTATAGATTGTGAAGTAGAGCCGTTTGTTGTCAGTCTCACATTCTCGTTCGACATGTTGAACTTTGTCGAAATAAGTTGGTTAGTTCTTTACTGTTAGCCCCTCGATTTTTTGAAGCCCTATCCGTGATTTTAGCTAGAACGATTTAAGCTTTTTATATTGTTGTAATAGGCAACCCAATTTACTTAAGGATAACAAAATATCTAGCTTAAGATTATCTACCACATAACACAGTAATTTGTTGATAAAAAATTGTTAGACTAATAAAGCAGCCTATTTATGAAGAGAGCCTACAAGATAATCCTGCTTCAATAAGCTTAAATGTTTCGTAGTAATCGGAGTCCAAGAAAAGACTATTCCTCAACCATTTTGTCATCACATTATTTTCTGGTTCAAATTTGTGAGTTTTTATAAGTCATTACTTAGCTAATTTAGTTAGTCAAGGGATAAAGACAGATAGACAGGATAGATTATTGAATTACATCAACTGGCACTAAATAGAAAAACAAATTACGCGGAATGAGAAAATATCATTTCAGTAGTTTTAAAGGCGATTGCCTCTCTAAAATTTAGACATCAAAATTTTCAATCCCGTGGGTGAGTTTAGAAATTTCAAGTGCGAAAGATTTATTCAGATAAGCAACATTATTTTGATTTAGCACAGCTTTTGATATCATATTTGCCTTCCTAAAATGATTCTGTGCAGTATTGACCATCAATTGAACATTGAAGGTCTCTCCAATATTGTTAAAGCTCCTAGCTACTCCTAGGTGCTTTTCTCCAAAGACCTTCAGCTTAATCATTAATGCCTTTCTACTATATTTCAATGAGCGGTCATAATTCTTTTGGTCATAATAGATAGCACCAATATTAGTATAACTCGATGCCACATCAGGGTGATTTTCACCGAAGTAGCTCTTCCTGATCTCCAGAGCCTTGTTGTGGTAGTTTAATGAATCTTCTATTCTTAATAGCCGATAATAAACATTTCCTATATTATTATAACAATGAGCTGTTTCTGGGTGGTTATCTCCATAATGCTGCCTTCTTATGGCAAGAGCCTTCACATGATATTCCAGGGCATCATTATACCTGCCAATATGATGGTACACATTTCCTATATCATTGCAACTTTGAGCTACGTCTGGATGATTCTCTCCAAGGCAAAGCTTTCTAATCTCATAAGATTTCTTGTGATGCTCAAGGGCTTCATAGTTCTTCCCTAGATCATGGTATATCTTTCCAAAATCATTGTAAATTTGGGCTGTTTCTGGATGGTTCTCCCCGAAGTGCTTCTTCATTGCCACAAAGCTCTTCTGGCAATAAGCTAAGGCATCACTATATTTGCCCTGGACTTGCATTACTTTTCCCAAAACATCATAAATATTCCCAACTTTGGGGTGATCATCTGGGTAATACTTCTTCCTAATCTGCAATGCTTTTTGGAAATATTCCGCTGCCTGGTTATACTGAGCTCTCTTGTGATGCAAATCCCCAATAAGCATGAAACAATATGCCGTCTCAAGCTCATTTTCATAAGTATCTATTCCCAATTCCTGGGCTTTTTTATAATATTGGCTAGCCAGGTCATATTTTCCAACAGCCGCAAGCATCCTTCCTGTGGATAGAAAACCCTTAATATATTTAACTTTATCGCCTGATTGAATATCTGGACCTTGGAATAGATCTTTTCCTGTTAAATCCTCCTTAATAGAGTTTATAAAACTATCTTTATACAAATAACACCTAAAATGAATGGAGTTTATACTTTCCAATATCCCGTCGTCTACGATCAAGAAGTTGACATCCTCAAATAGATTAGGGCTTTTAAATTTAGTATTTAACTCTGCAAGATATTTATCCAGATTTTTCTGGAGTTCTTTGACATCAATGTTAATTAAATCACAGTCCAGTAACTCGAAGATATCCATATCCTTAAGCTTTTGAAGGTTGCCATAAGAGCTACAGATCTTGTAAAGTTTATTTTTCGTGACTTCCATTATATTCGTAAACTGATTTTCTATTTCCAGTTTCATCATCATGAATCTTGTCCTCAAGACTTCCATGCATTCCACGAACTTTTTGTCCATAAGACAAAGGAATTCCATCTTCTTTTGACCGAGCTGGGACTCTACTTCCTTAAAGAAAGTCTTATGAGTTTTTTCTAATTCTGAATTCAGTGCCTTGATCGCTTTCATTTTATTCAATGCTTGGGCGAAGCTTATTTTGGCATGAGAGAAAGTATTATGAGTAGAAAAACATTCTTCACAGAGGGGAGTTTTATCGGTTAGACATAGGGCAACAACTTCATTTTCGTGCGTGGGACACTTTGGGAATCCAGACACGGAAATAATCATATCAATCTTATCCTCATCAGGTATATACTCAGCAAGGTTTGGAGGATGAATTTGTAGGCATGTCGGGCACTGGATGTTCACTGAAAAGCTCAAAGAAAACCGCAAACATCCAAGACACATATCATGACCACAGGGCATCTTGGAGGGGAGATTTCGAGTAAGATTGTATTTCATCACGCATTTAGGACAGGTAATATCGTCGATCTCTTCATGAATTTCTAAGTTAATATCCATTATGTGATTTTGTCCTTTGGGGTCTGTATCTTGGTTTTTTACAAATTATTGTTAATTTAAAGCCTAATTCTATATTCGATTCAATAATATTCCATAGTTTAATACTGATAAAGACGTACTTAAGACTCCACAAGAAAGAATTCATCCAAAATTATGATCATACATTAAGATCTCCTATGTCTTCCTGTCGGAGTCAAACTTGCCTTACTACGAATGTGATCTATTCAATCTATTATTTATATGAACAAAGTAATTCTGATCTAAATTGTTGTAAACACTTCAAAGTAGCCATGAGCTAAGATTTTGGCCCAAGGTAGCGCACAGATTTTCATTGTGAAAAGTATAGTAATGAATGTATAATAAATATTGATAAGCTCCAGAAGAACTGCTTATAAAAAGAAGGAGATCAGACTTCTAAATCATATCGTCTATTAGAGAAATTTCTATAGCTACTGTTTAGTGCATGAATGTACTGCCCATCAGGAAATTATTAGTCAGGTAAAGAGCAGTTGTCAAATTTTAGAAATGTTTGAAAATATGTTTGGGTTCTATTTCTCTACTCATTTCTAATAACTTTCCTTGAAAAATGTGAGGCGACATAGAGTCTAGAAAAAGTCTGCAATAAAATTTAATAATGAAAATTTTGAATTTTCAAATCCCTCTCGACTATGACTGCTTTTTGCATACAGTGGGGATATCAGGTGCCTTAGAGAAGCTTCTACGAGTATTTAAACTCTCTGAGGGGGTATTCTGCTGCTTATCTTCAAGTCTTAGTTTACATTTTTTTCAATATAATGATAAATCCCTTCCTTTAACCTGTCCATTCTATGGAGATAAAGGCCGGAGTGAGATGCATGTTTTCTCCATCAGCTACCTTGAGATTATGGACAAAATTTACAAGATTGAGATGAACAAAGCAGCATACAACCAATACTTCATTGCAAGAGAGAATCATCAGAAATTTATTTTCATATACCTGGGGGAGAACAAGATCCTTTTAAGGCCATTTGAAGGGCTTTATCCAGTTATCTTTGACTTTCAAGACGAAAATTTTGAGCCCATTGCCTGCACGAAACTAATGGGCTGCATTCCTTACGAGTGCAACCTAACTCCAAAACCAGAATATTTTAAATATTCGAGTTCTTCTCTGATATACACTGATGATAATGGCTCAATATTCCTTTATAACTGGAAGCTGAATAAGTGTAAGCTCATTTTGAAAGAGCATTATCAGAAAATTCATCAGATTGCCACCCTCCCAAACGGGTACTTTCTCATTCTGGGCAAAGTTGAAAAGCACTTTGAGCTAGTAGCAGTAGATCCTTATAAATGCAAGATAAAGCAAGAGTTATATTTGCCTGAAGCCCGACCTCTAGACATAAGAGCCCACCCAGCGAGGAACGAAGTCCTTGTGTACTATGTAGAGTGGATTGAGGGAGCTGATGCTCATGTCATAATCGAAATCTGGGATTACAAGGATGACAGCTGGGTGAAAAAAAGAAAATCTTGTTTCAATTATATCGACAAGAAATACTCCTTTTCTGCAGAATATTTTAGCGAGGACATGATATGCACCAAGCACGGTACTGACATAACTTTGTACGAAATTCTTGATGATAGCATCAAATATTTGGCTACAATCTCCCTGAATACCCTCAGTACAGAATTAGAAAAAAGAAATATCTTTGGATTTGATATATCCTATTTCTTGTTGAAAGAATACCTGGGAAATGGAGATTTTCTCATCTACTGTGAAGCCTCCAACTCAGACCATGGAAGTGTACTATGTATAGTAGATATTGCCTACATGACTCTTGCTAAATCCGCTACAGAAATTGTGTTTGATAAGCATAAGCTTGACCCAAATATTCATAAGGGCGACAAAAAACCCTTATTTTATGGTTATAGGTTATTGGAGGCCGTACGATCCTCTCCAACTATTGTTAAGGCATTGACTTGCTGGCAACCATGGAAACTGTATTATGTGGATCAATATTTTGGACTAAGATTTGTTGATCTGGACTCTCAAGAGACCTTATACTTCGATTTGACTTCTTTTTCTGACAATGAGATTACATCGATAACAAAAATCTCAGCTCTTTCAGAGGACATTCTATTGCTTGACTACAAAATTAGAATTCCAGAATCCAATATCTCCAGGCCTGCCTTCGCAATTTTTGACCTGAGAAGGGCTGAGTTTACAAAGAAATTTGAAACAGCGCATGAGAAGCTTGTTTGCTACACAGTTAATAGGGGAAGAGTCTATTTAGTTCTGAGGGTATCTAATAGACTTCAGTTTGTTCAGATGGTTTGGGATGAGCGGTTGGTCACAAGAACTCTTATAGAATCCTTGGAAGAAATCCCACAAGTGAATAATTTCGAAATCTTTGAGGACGATCTAGACAGTTTTCTTGATTCAGATTCTGATGAGACTAGAGAATTAAGGGCACAGAATACCTACAAAGAGCCAAATTTAATATGGAAGTTAGATGAAAATCATTTTGTAGTAGCCTATGGAGATTCTAATTTGACTATAAGGGTTCTCAATGTCCAACAGAAGTTATTTATTCTAGAGAAGACGCTCAAAGAGTACTTCAATCAGCTATATGGCTATAATTTCTACACTGAAAAACTAGTAGTGACGGGACTCATGATAATAAATCCTAGTCTGTTTGCATTAGCTATAGCCAAGGTCGATAGAAAAGAACACCAATTGCCGACAGACTTTGGCATGGTGATATACTTCGACTGGAAAAAGAAAATGTGTGTTAAGATCAATGACTCTATCTTTTACAAAACTCCCTACCCATTTGGGGATTATTACCTTATCCAGTCAACTAATCTATATGGAAAGGACTTTACTGGGGTTCTAAAGTATGATGATCTACTTAAAAGATTTGAGAAAGATCAGAAGGAAAGGCTGGATAGGATGCCTCCATGCCGAATGAACTCGATTAGTTTCTGGGAAAATTATAGACCATCATTCCAGAATAACCAAATTGCCCAGCTGAGGGAGGATATGATTGTCTTATTTGATAATAGGAACTATCCGGATTGCATTTGTTTCCTAAGAAGGAGGAATCTTAGGACTGAACTGCTGAAGATACTACATAAGAAATTAGGGGCTTACTATCACGGATATGTAATAAGGGATATTATGGATTGTATCTCACCATGCAAGTGGCCGAATAGCTGGTTGTAATTTTTTTAGTGTAGTTCAATTTCATTTACATAATGAGTATTACTAACATAAGTTGGGAATGTAATATATAAAATCAGCTTTTCTTATTAAAAAGACATCACAAAACTTACAAAATAACTTATATAGTTTTCCTTTGGGTGGTTTTTTCTATCACTTTTTGAAAGAGTTGTTGATACTCTTTTACGAACTCATGATTTGCTCCGAAACCTGCCAATAGAGGAGCATGCAAAGTCGCAAGTTTTTCAAGTGCCGCTTTATAATTGCCTCTTTCGACATCAATTCTACCAAGCTTAGAGTCCAAGAGGGCTGTAAAAGAGTTTTCAGGATTATTGGTAAAGAAACTCTTTCTAGCATTTTTCAAAGTTTCCTCAGCTTTATCTAAGTCTCCCCTTTGGAAATAAATCTCTGCTAGGTATAGAGCTGACGGAGTAAGGATTCTTTTTTTACCACTCTGGCCACCCACACCGTTACTAAGTGAAAGATGCTTTTGGAAATACTCTTCTGCAGCAGCATAATCCTTCTTATAAAAATTGAGCAGTCCATATTCATGATAACACTCTCCTATGAAGTGTTGATTATTAGGATAATGCTTTTGTCCTATTGCCATTGCTGTATCAATCAAAACTTGTGCATCATCGATTTTGTTTAGGTGTATGCATGCGTCAGCATAACTTAGATAAAGAGCAGCAAGTCTTGGGCTCTCTCCTTGATGCTCTTTGACTTTGCTCAGAATTTTTGTAAGTCTATCGTAAGCCATTTTAGGATGTCCTAGCAGACACTCTAGATATGATGTAAGCTGGTAAATAGGAATAATTCTAGGGTACAGTTCTCCTCCTGATACTTGAACCAAATCTAGAGCTTTGTGAAAATTCTCCAAGGCTTGAACACATAGGCCTTGGAAGAAATACAAATGTCCAAGACCGGCGTAGGAGTAGGAAACGAGTTGTGCATTCTTATCGCTGAAATTTTTATATGCTATATTGTATAACTCTATTGATTTATTGAAATAAGCCTCTGCAGTTTTAACTCCGTGAGCATTGAATGCATTGTGGAAGCCTATTGTCCAATACGTCTTAGCAAGCTGTGGACTGTTTTCACCATATGCTCTCTTTGTAACTTCAATGGCCCTCGCAAATGACTGCTCGGCATCTCCAGTCTGCAAAGTTAGTTGAAGAGTGCCCACATGTATATGATACATTGAGAGATCAAGATCTGTCTTAATATATTTAAATCTTACCTCTTGAAAGTTCTTGAGTAATTGTTGAATAACAGACTTATCCCTGATAAAGGCACCATAAGTATTGAACATAATCATACTTTCATCTGTTTCTGCATCGGGACATATGGAATTAATCTCTAAGCTCTTTCTAAAATTGCACATTGCTTCCTGAAACTCTCCTTGTTCAATATAAGTGAGGCCTATTTGTGTGTAACACTTAGCTACATCAGGGTGAGTATCACCTAACAATTCCTGTCGAATTGCTAAAGCCTTATTCAACTGTTCTTTTGCAGAAGACATTTGACCTGAATCTGTCAGCATACCTCCATAGTAGAATAAGGCTGTAGCATAAGCTAACCTGTTTCTTCTCTCTGGAAGATACAACTCTGGCATTTGCAGAAGCTCTTCAAGAAGAGCCTTGCCTTTCATCATCTTCTCTTGCAAGACATAACATCTAATGAGTGCCAAGGTAAGCTCTATCTGTTTGATAACATCCTTTTTTGCCTGGACCTTTTTAATTTGCTTTTCGAGAAGGATTTCTGCTTCTTCAAAAATAAACATTTTAAAATATAGCTCCAGACTTAGGTCATTATTCTTATTCACTATTCTCTCAAACAAGAAGGATTTGTACTCTTTATCCTCTTCTGGACTACTTTCAAAAGGTCTCAACTTTAGCTGCATAATCTCCTTAGCAGCTTTGCGTCTTTCAGGGCCCTCTCCCATAAGCTTACATATGAACTTGTAGAGCTCAGGATAATTCTTTTGGACTTTTCCATGGAGCAAGATATGTGAATCTTCACGTTTTATATCATGATCTATAACCTTTAATATAGTTGCACCAACAGAATATAAATCAGTAAGATAAGGGTCATACTCAAGGGAGGGTTGTCCCTTCCCAAGGGTATTGAATAGCTCTGGGGACATGAAGAAAGGAGTTCCACAGACATTGAGTACTTGCTTTCCTTTCTTCGTGACCCTTGAGCAGCCAAAGTCAGTCAATTTAAAGGAATTAGCGCCATCACAAAGGATTATATTGGCTGGCTTGATATCTCTATGGAACATGTTGATCTTCTTGAGCATATTGACTTGAGAAATTAATTGCCAGAGAATTATTTTTAATTCATCTTCTTTCCATTCTATGCCCTGCTTCTTACGAAACTCAGAATACTCTTGTAGGGTCCCTCTGCCGACTTCCATCACGATCTCACATAGGCCCTCAGTCTCATTGACCTCAATACATAAAACTTTCAATAAGGATGGATTCCCTACATTATATAGCACTATAATATTGTATATTTCCTGCCAAATAGTATATTCAAAGTGCTTTAAGTCCTTGAAACTATCCTTTCTGATCTCTTTAAGCGCATAATATGTTCTATTCTCTTTATCGAAGACTCTACTCACACGTCCAAAAGACCCACAGCCCAATAGCTCTAACTTGACAAGTTGTTCTATTCGCACATGATTCTGTTCCCAAAGTTTCTCCTGAAATGACTTGAAATTTTTTTTGATCTCCTCAATCGTAAAAGAAGTTAGCGAATGTAGCGAGCCCACACTCTCATCAGGATTATTTGAATTTGTAACTGTTAATAACTCAAGATCTGTTTGGGGCTGGTCCTCAAGGCTGGGAATACTAGGAAGCCTGGGCTGGATAATTCTAGGTGGTTCTTTTTCCAATGAAATATAAGTATCTAATGGACTTTTTAAACTTCCGTACTCATGGTAGGATTTCTTTTCCTCCTCGAGGTCATTATGTCTTGAATTGGATGATTCATCTTGTGGAGGAAGCGGTAAAGAAGGTTCTCGTAGTTGGCCTTGGGGTTCGGGGTGTTCTGGGAGAGTTATTTTATTTTCATTAAGATTTGGATGAATCAGAAGAGAGTAAGTAAGACTTTGCAAAGTTAGTTGATTAGTAGCTTGATAGGAAGATGCAAGTGTATACCCTTTAGTGCTTTCTTCGTTCTGATAGCTTGATACTGTCGCTAATGAATTGTCCATTATCAGAATTTGTAAATTTTATTTCTTTAGTGACTTGATCACGAGGACTTATTTACAACCTTATCCCACTACAAAATATTAGGATCCCGTTTTGTGTATTCTCACTCCTCAAAATATCTAGATCTCTAGAATTGAAATAGATCCTTGAAAAAACCATACAGAACTTAGATAATACAATTGAATATCAGCCTAAACCTAAAATTTTTCGATCTTAAATTTTTTCTTTGAGTTTAGTAAACCTGCAGACTTGGTTTTATTAGGTATCGATACCAAACTAAGAGATAAGCAATAATACTCTGATATTTAACGATTCAATAAAATTTATTGCAGATATGGATACTCAAAAGAAATATTACGTGATAGTAGCGCTTTTCCTCATTAGATTAATTCAAAGAAAGGAAAAAAGGTTATTCTGGTCCCTTACCTGAAGCCTATGGTAGCTAAATATAATCAATGGATGAAGGATCCCTTTTTACTTGGTAAAAATATAATTCAATTCTCACTTTCTTAGAGGTCACAGGTTCTGAACCTCTAACACTCGAGGAAGAATATGAAATGCAAGAGTCTTGGCTTAAAGACAAGCACAGTATGATGATGCTATATTTTCTTAGTTCTAGAATATACATTTATAGTATTGGAAAGAGTTGATGATGCTGAATTTCTTGAACCAGGGCTGCCAGATATGTGCAAAGGAGGTATTCCGTTGATAACAATAACTCTAAGATGTCAGGAAAAATGGCTGGGGATGTAAACTTGTATTTCCATGAATATCTTGATGACAATGAAGCTGAAATTGAAGTATTCTTTTAATATTATCTTTGAACAAGAGATTATGATTGCAGAACCAGAATCAAGAAAGAAAGGCATAGCAACTGAAGCTATAAAAATCATGATCGTTTTTGGCTATGAATATTATAAAAAGACAAAATTCATTGCCAAAATCAAACAAAATAATACCCCTTCTATCAAGTTCTTTGAGAAATTGGGCTTCAAATTCGTAAGATTAAACTTGGACTCTTATTAAAATACAGGCAAGAGAAGTTAAGGCATTTGAGGAGTTGCATTATGAATTCACATTAGAACCTACTACAAATAAAAAGAATATTTTCCCAGACCTAGAATATGAGCAGAAGGAAGTAGATGTTTAGAGCTGTTTATTTTCTATGATACAGAGTAGGTTCTTAATTACATAGTATGTATTATATGAGAAAAAGAATTATGCAATTATGCCAAGAAGATTATATAAATGGCCGAGAATATCATCAAGAAGATGAAGATTGTAATAATCATCCTCCTGTTACTAGAGATGTATTTATAATATTTTGCTATCTCTTTCTTTCCTTTTTTGACGTTATCATAAGTATCATCTGTATCCTTGTCAATTCTTAAAGAATTAGCTTAAGCTCAAAATATTCTCACCTTTCAATCATAGTCTCATGCATTTGCACTAAAGTGGATATTCTCTGGAATATTCCTCCAATTTCTCCAATCATTCTTTCAATCTTTTTTATAGAATCATGTCTCTTTTTCAAGTGCTCCAGATCATCTTCCTGCTGCAGTTGTTGCATATTACCAGATCCACCTCCACCTCCTTCAAGACTGAATTTATTAACTCAATACATTCAATTATTACTCTAATCCACGGTCATTTCTCAAAAATGCAGCTTGCTTCTTGTCAATGGGTCTTCTTCTAATTTCGGCAACCTTGCCTCCAGTGTGGGTGAAGAAAGACTTCTTTTCTTCATGTTCTTTGATTTTCTAGTTGAATAAGGAAAATCATATATTCAAATTACAGAAGTTCTTTTTTGTAAAGCTTCCTTGAAGGCCTTTGTTAAGGCCATAAATCTCATATTCAAGATTTCAAGGATATTCTTAGCAAGTTTTTCGGATTGAGGTGAATATCTCATATCATTAGTTTCTTGTAGTTTGGTGATCTGCCTTTGAATATCTGAGATTGTCTATATACTTAGCTAAAATTAATCCTTGAGTACTTCTTTAACATTGTCAATGAGCTCTCCTATTTTGTCATCTTCACTCAGGTACAAGGTTGATTTATTAGATACTAAAAAATCTAAAGAATAGAGGTCATTGTCCTACGTTCATTGAGTTTTGTTAGGTATAATCCGGCTTTCTTTATATCACTTTCGACGATCTGTGAAGCTGCTAGAAATTCTGACCAATGAGGAAGAGTTTTTTCAATAGGTTACCTGATTGTTTGCTGAAAGATTTCACATTTGAAATATTTCTGCTTTTTTGAGCAATTTCAAACATTCGATTAGTGAGGTCGGTTGCTCCTCCAACAATGGAGCTGGAGCCAAAGGGGCCACTTTCATAAGTGGAAAGAGGTGTGTATTTGAAGTTCATTTTTGTTGCTCTTTATCCTCAATAAAGTTTAATTCTGAGAAAACTATATTTATTACGTGTAAATAGGATCTATGGCAGGATCCTAAGCAGATATAATGAAGGAGACCAATTTAGAATTGTTATAGAACTAGTAGTGATGCTTTTATTTATAGCATGTAAGGGAACATAGTAAACAATACTGAATACAGTTGCCAAACTAAACTAAAAATAACACTAAAAATTTATTGAATCTTCTTTGCTTCAGCCTTATCCTCTTTGAGAGAGTGAGGCTTCTTTGATGCACCTAGTAATATTAGGAAAAGTTTTCTTTCTGTTACCAAGTCTCTTCAAAATGTGGGCAAGCGACAAAGGCAAGATTACAGGGATGAACCAAGTGTTTTGATACATGATCAAAGACTTGTTCCAATCTAGATAGACATGGTTAATGATGGCATATCCAAATCCAAGAATTGAAACAAAGCTAGACTATTAGCATTGTTATTGAAGAATTTTACTAATCAATAGCGGCATAGAGATATTTGTTGAGTTTGAGCTTATCCTTAGCTCTGAAGAAGGCTCTGCCGAATTCCAATTGAGACCACATGATGAAGAAAGTCGTGTAGTAAGAAGGATAGAATCCATGCCAAAATGCAGAGACGGCAAAGGTTGCTGAAATTGTTAAGAAGTTTGACAAATTATTTACTCCAAGTTGCCTTTTGAATATCAGGCTTTCTTCCTCTGCTGACATCGGCATCGATCATTCTATTGTAGATATATCTCTTCAACCAGACTTGAACACTAGAATTCCAGTACTAAACATTTTATTCCATTTTATTAGAATATTTACTTCAAGTCCTTGCTTAGCATTTTTACACAACTCAGAATATCTTCCACACATAGTAACTGTCTCCCATGTATGTTTACCGTTTTCAATTCCGGAATAGCTGAGTCCTGAGGCATCAACACCGGATTGGCCGAGGTAAAATCCGGTAAAGTATTTAAGTCTGACGACATATCCAGCCAAGAAGAGATAGCCAATTCTATAGAAGATGCTTCTTGAAGCGTACTCAGTGGTCAAAATGTAATTAGCATCAAGATAAGGAGTGAATAATTCGCGTCCCAATGCGCTAAGTAATCCAAACATTAGCATCAAGGCACCAATTTTGTAACCGCTGAGTCGAGCGGAATATCTCTCTTGTTGAGTGATGAAGAGTTGGAAGTCCTTGAAATCAAAGAAGGGACCCATAATGGCGCTAGGGAAGAAAAGAATGTAGGACAGTAACTCGAAATATGTGGGCATCTGTTCAATTCTTCTATATTTCTGGTCTAATCAAAATCAGAACAGAAGAATAATTAATACCTTCGGAAAGAGAAGAACTTGGCATCCCACCATCCCTATAGCACCAAGCAAGAGAAGTGAACTTGCTCACAGCCATCATCAAGACAAAGCTCATATCAATCCTCCAGCCTCCCCAGTCTAAAAGTAAGAGAAAATTTTGGAAGGATCATACCTTTGTACATTCTGTACACGTGATAGCACGAGGTATAGAAGAAGACAGTGATAGTCACAGATTTGACACATCTTCTTTGGTATTTTTTCATCAGAATGTAGACTAAAGTTGTCAGAATGAAAGTATGGACCATTTCTATTGATTAAGACATTGGTTGAGGAAAAATACCGTATCCATATACAATGAGTTGAAAAAGTATTCCCAGAGCCAGTGAGACAGAATATCTAAGTGTTGCACCCTTCAGGAATGAAAAGAGTATCCCCAGAGGATAAGCTAAGATCAAGCAAGTTGCTGCTTTGGCTTGGTCTATTGCTATTAACTTTAGAAAGATAACCTAACCTAGTGGAAAGCCAGTGGCATTGGAGATTGCGACAAATGGAGTGTCTATGATCTCTAGCATGTTTTTCACAGTGCTTTCGATTAGTCTTTTGTAAATAAATTAATTTTGCAATTATAATTGCATCACCTTCATACGCATCAAAAATCTAGATGAGAAAATTTACAAATTATTTTTGTCTGCCCTACTGACGGAACTGACATCATTCTATATCAAAAATGACAGCCTTAAGGAATACGACTCGATTGAGGACTTCTCAAAAATTTCAACTTTTTTTGGTCTTGTCTTTGACTGAACCCTTCATTTTAACACTTAAAAATTAAGCCAAGTCTATTTATCTGTTCAGCCCACCTCAATTTGAGCTTTGGGTGATTAGGTCATATCCAAACAAGCTTTTTCATGGAATCTCGAAGAAAGTTCGAGAAAGACACTTCTTTTAATTTATTTATCTATTATATTTTATTGAGGAATAATGGGATGCGAGTATAGCAAGGATTCTCCCAGAACATCATTTTCCATAGCCTTATCTCATGATCCTATCCTGAAGGAAGAGACTGCCGTCTACAGAAACCCAAAATATATCAACCATCTTGTCTACACCATAAAGAGATGGCCTGAAGAAAGAACAGTTCAGCAAATTTATCTCAGGTGCTTTAACGAACACTCTAAAAAACCGTGTCTTGGTAAACGAGAGTACCTATCAGACGGCACTAAAGGAAAATACATATTTAAGACCTATGAAGAAGTGAGCAAGATTTCATTTTCTGTAGGAGCTGCTCTTGCAAGCCTAAATTTTGCACCTGAGGTTCCAGGAGAGTATCTAAATACAACAATAAGATGTGTGGGTGTTTATTCGAAAAATAGAGAAGAAGTAATAGAATTAGAAATTGGAACTTGCATATATGGAATTCTTCTCATCGCTCTCTATGATCCTATTGACGATGAAGTGGGTAACTATATTTGTTGCCAAACAGGATTCAAGACATTGTTCACTTCAAAAGAAAATCTGGAGAAAATTCTCGAAGCCAGACGAGAAGGAAAATATACCACTTTGGAAACGATAGTCTGTTTTGATAAATTAACCTATTACGAAAGAGAACAAGTAGAGAAAGAACAATTAAGAATCCTTGATTGGCAAACTTTTTTGGAATATGGGAATAAGCCACCTAGTGTCCCTACAACATATGAAAATGATTTGTACACAATAGCATATACGAGTGGGACAACAGGACAACCTAAGGGAGCCAAGATACTGAATTCACAGGTGATCAGCTTCCTAGGGGCAGCAGATGAGAATGATTCAACAGGAATAAAACAAATAAATGAGAATGATTCTTATTTAAGCTACATCTCTTTTGCCCATACTTTCGAAAGAGCGAATATCCTTCTTCTGCTTACAAGAGGAGCCAAGATTGGATTTTATTCAGGAGAGGTTGGGCAAATGGCCGATGATATACATGAACTTAAACCGACTATATTTTTTGGCTTGCCAAAAATATATAACAGGTTCTATAATATTATACAGACAGCATTCCAAAAAGTCAATGGAATGCAGAAATTCCTTGTTAAAAATGGCCTGGAATCGAAATTAACTTCCCTGAAAGAATCCAATACTTATACTAATACCATCTATGACTCTTTGTTATTCAATAAGACTAAAGATGCACTAGGTGGGGAAGTCAAGCTGGCTATTTCCGCTGGTGCACCTTTATCTGCTGAAGTTTCCGATTTGTTAAAGGTTGCATTTTGCTGTCCACTATTAGAATCCTATGGGATGACTGAGACATTTTCTTGTTGTTTCTTGCAAAAGGGCGATAATGGACTTGGAGGAAATGTTGGCTCCCCTTTAGGCAATATTGAATTTAAGCTTGTGGATATTCCGAAACTCAATCTTACTAGAGATGATCTAGATTCTCAGGGTCGTCATGCTCCAAGTGGAGAATTATGTCTAAGGGGCCCTGGACTCTTTGATGGCTACTTCAAGGAGCATGCATACACCTCCAAGGTCTTCAGGGATGGCTGGTTCCACACTGGTGATATTGGAACAATTTTGCCTGATGGAGCTCTCCAAATTATTGGGAGAAAAAGCTCCGTTGTTAAACTAGCTCATGGAGATATCCTAGTGCCTGAAAAAGTCGAAACTGTGTATCTAGGATCGAAGTATGTCTCAGAAGTATATGTGGAGGGAAGCCCTAATGAAATTTACTGTGTTGCCGTGGTGGTGCCAGATCATTCAAAGATTTTGGAACTTGCCAAGGAGCTAAAGATAGAAGGAACTATTGAGGAACTCTGTGAGGACTACATGATAAAACTAAAAGTACTGGAGGATATGAACGAAGTAGCTAAGAAGGCAGAATTGTTAGTTCATGAAAGAGCACAAAAAATTTTTCTTGATCCGAATTCATTTGTTTCTCAGGGACTGGTGACCCCTGACCTCAAATTGAATCGCGTTGAGATCAGGCTATACTATAAAGAGATAATCTCGGAGATGTATGCTTTTGTAACAAATGACTAGTATAAATAACCAAGGTATTTACACAATTTTGATGTTCTCTACTGACTTACAGTAAAATCTGAATTTTCTTTACCCTATATATCGAAAAAGAAAAATCTTAGCAACGGGTATTGAACAGAAATAATTGGATGTTATGAACTATAATTTATGAGAACTTATATTGGGAAGGATAAAGAGGAACTTCAAGTACCTTGAATAGTGGTTATGTAGTGAAAGACTGGTAAGAAATAGATCTAAGCTACCTAGAAATCTTGAGATTAGGAGGATGAATAATTAGCTGTATTTCAATTAAATACAAAGGAAATAATTATTGAGAACTAAGTTTTATTGGGATCTCTGATTTGAATTTGCACGAACTATGGACAGAAATAGTAAATCGAAAGACCAGCAAAGCCTTTGGGAGACCTTCCTAAAGGAGGCCTATCTCGATGACCAATTCCAAGATTCGCATTTGGTTCTCGTTGGGCCCAAAAATGCAGGAAAGAGATCACTTATAAACACAATATTGAACAATATAATAAGTAACCGCTTTACTTTTGACTCCGACTAAACGACAGACTCCAGAAACAACAACCAGCTGATGGGTGTCAAAGGAATGGCATCAGCTCTCGAGTACAGTTATCTTATGATCAAGAATCCTGAAGATCCTGAAAACGGTTCGTCGTCCCTCCTCAGTATTAATTTAGTAGATGAATTCGTCTCCAAGATCAACGTCTGGACAGTCGATGAGCTCTCTTTACAGTACGATGGTGTTATAGTTATTTAATTTTAAGCGATCTTCTTGGGATATGCATCAACGAGGAAACAATCCAAAAAATGATGATCTGTATCTGTCTGGATCTCAGTGAGGTTCGTGTCTTTATTCTAGTTACTAAGTCCCAAAGCCATGGAATGCAATTACTCAACTCAACCAGTGGATCAGTGTTGTCGGAGATAGACTCAGCAAAGTCTTGACTAATATACCCCTTAAAACTCAGGATCAACTCAGAGCAAGACGTAAATACACTATATCTGGTTATTTACAGGGAATAGTTAGGAAATATGTCCAATCCTATGAGCTTCCACAGTTTGATGAGGATGGAAAGTTAATTGTCAAGTAAAGTAGAGGGAGAGGGATCCTTAATATCTAGGAAATTAATCAAGAAGGAAGATACACACAGGGGAGAGAACAATGAACATCATGAAGAAGAGGAAGATGTAAAAAAATTGAAATTGAATAATAATTTCTAGTATGATGTCCCATTGCCCAAGGATGTTCTCACAGTCAACTATGGTGTCCCTATTATGATTGTTGGAACCAAGGTATAAAGACTATCATCGGGGGATAATTAATAGGCCGATACTCTGGAAGTCTATGAGAAGGATAAAGATTATGATTATAAATTAGATGTCTTGCAATATAGTCTTAGAAAATATGCCATGGCCTGTAATAAAACTAGAGAGTGAATAACTTGCTAGATGGAGCTTCTATTTTATACACATCAATGAAGGCCAATATAAATATAGATATTTTCTATGAATATCTCATACATCGCTTCTACAACTTTGGACTCAAATATTCACCTGAAGTTATCCATAAAGACAGCGTCTTCATTCCCTCCGGCTATGACAACACTAAAATCCTCACGTAAAGAGAATATTATCCTGAGAATAAATTCTAGCCAAACTTTCCCTACTATCAAAGATGATGCTTATGTTGAAGACCTCTTCCCTGAACCTCCAAAGAAAAATGTATAAATTCCATTCTGTTTGTAATCTCTCCAGGTCGCTGGAAAGGAAGAAGTCGTAATAGAGGATTATCAGCAATTCTTGCAGAAGCTCAAGGTATATTTTCAAATTTTTTTAAAACTTCAGGAAAAACTACCTCAAACAACAAGTTCTCGACAGGCTCACACTCAAGAAGAGCACGCTGATGGTACCTCCAAAGAATCTACTACTGGAGGGACAAAACCAAGGGGTGAAGGTGAAGAGCAGAAAAGTGGAACACAAAATACATCTACTGATCCTAGATCATATTTCACTGAATTAATGAGATCAGATTCAAGAGTTGGAACTAATGTATATCTAAAACTCACCTGTCTAATTTTGTAGGCTGGAGTTCCAGTTCAAAGAAGACAGAACCAGAGTATGACTATGTTCGAGCATGGAGGAGATGTTGCTAGCAGACCTGTAAGTTCAGTCGCTAGCAGCAGAGACACGAATTCAAAAGTTCAGAGATTGATGAACCTCATTGGGAAGTAGGTTGTTATAATTTTATGTTTTAAATAGCATTTTCTTAGTATTGTCCTCTATATATTATAACAAATACTTCTTTTTGATGTATTCTTGGTCCTCCATATAGTCATAATCACAGCTAGATATAAAAGTACATAAGAATACAAAATAATATTAGAGGACTACTCAAGAATTTCTCAAATTATTTTCCAGTCATGTCTTTCTTAACAAATCCATACACATTTTGCAACCATTCCAAATAGAGCCTTTGCTCTCTATTTATTGTCAAGTATTCAATATGATAGAACAGCTCAGCTTCAATAGTCAAGCCCTCTACCAGAGCTAATAACGCAGATTGCAAACCCTAATATATCAGTTCCTTCTTGTGTAATTTTTTACTTTTGAAAGCACATGGAAGTCAACACCCTTGTATAAACTCTTGACTTTAGTTCTCTTGATGAGATCCAAATGTTTCGTTTCAGGAGGGAACATTCTAACTTTTAAGAATTTTACCTAAAGGCTGAGACTTTTTCTGGAAAGTGTTACCTCTCCATCGACTACATTTATCAGGAAATGAAGGATCTGTCCAGTTTCATTATTCACTATTTCAAGATTCACAAAGATAGGAACATCATTAAATTGATAATGTGATAGTTCAGGGTAATCTGGATGGAAGCCGTCCAATTCTAACATTTCTCTGACTTCTTTTCTTTCCTCAGCTATGAATTATCACACAAAATTATAATGTAAGTACGCAAGATGTATTTGCCATCTTTCTTGAAATAATATCTATCATCAAAATCATCCTGTTGCAGGAGAAAATCGTCCTCCAGTATGGGCTCATCTTTTCTCTTTCTATAACTCGCTCACAAAGAATTTCACTGAATTACCTGGCCATAAAATCAAGTATAACTGTGTATTCCTTGACAGTTTTTGTTATTTGGACGTTGGGACAGTTTGGGTTTTCGATAAGGGTAAAGCCGTTTCTCTTGAGATATTCCTGAGAGTTCAATAAAATTCTTATGCAAAAAATACTAGAGTCTCCATTCTGGGAGAATAATCTCCATTTTTCATTTCATAATTCCATTCTTTTCTTATTGCGCTAATAACGCCAAGACATCCTGTAATGTTATGTGGCTACTACTACTAATATACTCTTATATTTCTGATTAGTTGGATTTCTGTCAAGGTAAGTATACAGATTTTTGGCATTTGATTCAATATCATGTTCAGTTTCTACATTAATGAGTTCGCTGAAGGTTCTTCCTTGATAAAATGTGACATTAAGAGGTGAGGAATGTCTCATGAAGGAGCTTAACAGCTTTGCTGAGCCAGAAATTTTCTTATTCAAAATATTCATATTGAGAGAGGATTTGATTTTGACCTGAAATAAAATTATTTTTTTTTTTTTTGAGGATCATGTTAGGTCAGATACTCTATGTATACGATTATTTAGATATAGATCATATGAATAAAGGGTAAAAAACTCACAAAGATTAAGCAAGGAAGACTACATCAGTGGAGTACTTGAGGTAGTATTCTTCAAGGGCCTTAGCAATGGTCTGTTTCTCGCTATCAATAGAGCTCCTCATCTTGGCGTGACCGTCTTCAGCCTTGTTCTTAGGGTCTTGGACGATCTTCTCACCTCCCTTCTTGAATTGTTCACCTCCGTAAATACCAATACTGTCCTTCTTGTCTGGCCATAACTTGACTGACTCTCTTGCTTCCTGTAGTGCACCAACCTTAACAGAAATCTTTCCATTGTTAAGATCAAGAACTTGGATTTCAGAGACAGGAGTGCCATCACTTGTTTCACCTCCGACAATGTAAGCTTCATCTTTAACCTTAATGACACCAACCTTGGTCAGAGGCTGAGAGAGCTTAACATTCAAGGTTTCCCATTGTCCAGTTGAGAGAGTCAACTTTTCGATGGTGTCAAGAGCCTGGGTAGCAGATTCTCTACCACCGATAACGTAGATGGCTCCCTTGTGGTAAATGGAAGCATGTTCATAACGAGGGGTATTCAAATTGCCAATAGGGGCAATTTGTCCATTAGCGGGAGTGAATGTATAGCATTCTCCGGAATTGACAACTTCGCATTTGTCAGTGAAGGTAACACCTCCGGTAATAACAAGTTTGTCTTCAGCTTGAGCAACACTGACTCTGGATAAGGGCTTGGGCAAGACAGAAGCAAGCTTCTTTCCTTTGCTACCGCTCAAGTGGACCCAGTAGATTAAGTCAGAAATGTAGTTTGGTTCAGGAGCCAAATCCTTGCTTTCACCTCCAATGAAGTAGGCATCAGTGTCAGTGAATCTGCAGTAACCACTGAAGGAGAATTGTCTGACAGAGAGAGGGACTCCCTTTGTCTTGACTTTTTTGGAGGCTCTGTCATAGGTAATGAAAGCAGGAGTTGAGTCATTACCGAAAACATGGATATATCTAGGACCATCAGTAGCCTTCCAGGTAACACTTTTTTCAGCTTGCTGAGCGGGTTGGCTGAAAGAAAGACTAACGGGATCAGCACTGTAGGCAAAGCTGGTAAGGTCCTTGGGAGCAGTACCAGTAGCCTTCTTGATGGTTAATTTCTTAGTAGCAGTGTCGATGAGTTCAACTTCTCCATTAGCTCTAGTTCCAACAAGGCAGATAGATCCCTTATAGGCAACAATTTTAGGGAGATTTCTGGGGTCAAGCTTTCCTTCAATGCGATAAGTGGTTTTGTCAAGCGATTCATTGAACTTGATAGATCCCCAGTATGGAAGCCGATGGAAGTCGTCTTGTCCACCGAAGAAAAGGAGTTCATTGGAATTGGCACGGATGAAGGTGCTGGCTTCAGTTCCAAGACCAAATTCAGTTTCTTCAACTGCCCACTGAGCGTCAGTTGAAGAAGGGTCAAGACGTTCAATGAGTTCAGCTCTGTTGCCATTTTGCTCAATACCTCCAATGCAATAGATCTTGTTATCAATAATGACTAATTGTCCATCACATCTGGGTGAGCGGAGGGATGGGGCACTGGCCCATTGAGGAGCGACATTGACATCAACTCCGACAGCAGCCTTGTTCTTGTCCTTTTTGTCTCTGAACTTCTCAGCGAATCCTCCTACATTGATCTTTTCGACGCTTCCAATAAAGTAATCATCCTTCTTCTCAATATCAACAGTACGACCTCCGACAACATAGACGTTTCCGTTAAGGTAAGTGACCATATGACCATATCTTGCTGTGGCCAGATCAGGGAGGGGCTCAAACTTGTTTGTGCTAGGAATATAGAGGTAGCACTTGTTAGAAACAGTCTTCTTAAGGTAATTAACACCACCACAGATAAAGATAGCGTTGCTATGGATCCAAACAGCCTTGGCATGTTCAGAGAGTTCAATTCCATCTGGGACCTCAAGTACAGCCCATGCTTTCTTCTTAGCATCAAATTGATAGATATGGGACTTGCCTTCAACGAGTCCGAAAGCATAAAGGTATTGGTCTATATAGTTAAAGCTTAGGATAATGAAGTTGTACGTTGAGGCACGTCAACAAATCTCTTACTTCCACTTCCACCCATGGATCTTTATTTGTAACAAGTAATAAAATAAGTTATAGTTTATTAATATCAAAATTATTTCAAGGTACTTAAAGCATAAATAAGCTAGGCACTTGAGTTTAATAGATTCATAGGGCCCTAAACTCAATAACCTGGGGTATCTCTGAAGCAAGATCTAATAGTAAAAGATGAAGAAACTGAATTTCTTTATCTACCCTCCTGGAAACAGTGGAAAACTCTAACAAGAATGAAATTCTTGTAGGAATAATCTAGTAGGGAAATTTTTCAGTTTTTTGGTCTTTACCAGAAGGAATACTCCATTGATTCCAAATCAACTTCGAGAGCATCTGCTGGTATCATAGTAACCTCTAGACAAAAAATAGGTTTTGTCGGACTTAGAGTTAAAAGCGTTAATTAATTAGGTGCATTCGTGATTCAGCAATTTAAACTAAACACTAAAAACCTATACATATATATGATATCTTTAAGAATACCCACAGAATAGAGAACATATTCCTTCCGGAGTTTGTAATCGGAAAGGATTTTGTTTCTATTTTAAGGAAAACCTGTCACTTTAAATGCAGCTTCCTAAATCAGAGCCTGTGTACTTGAGTAGGAAGGGCCTTTTGGATGGTGTTTTCTTAAGAATATATCAGTTTTGATTATCTTTGTGCCATGTTGTCTGAATGAATGAAACGATCTGTTAATAATAACAACAACGATTATCAGAAGTTTCAAATTTTATAAAACAATATACATTCATATCTGTCCTTAGCCTGCTAGTGCTTTCTTTCACTTTATTGGGACATTTAGTTGGTAAAGATCGAAAGTCTTCTCGATCCATCATCTCGTGTCAGAAAATATCTAGTAACGCAATTTTCGATTGAGTTAATAGGATAGTCTAGTAGGAACCACTTCTAATCCTTTTATTTACTAGATCTAAGACAAGTAATCCTGATATGCTTTGGATTTTCAAAAGCCCTAGTTAAAGAAAGAATCCCGATCTATTTTTCCTCTTCCAAAACCTTCGGCTCAAGGTCGTGGTATACATCAAGGAATACAGATAACGCCTCTCTCACATGATTTGAGATGATCCACTGTTTGTTGATAGTCTTTTGGCATGTTTTGGTTGAATCTGGTCTTTCCCTATGGAAAATAAGAAATCTGGCTCTTTGTCCTGACAAACGATATCCATTCCAATAGTGAGCTACTACTTCTCCACAAAGGAGATAGATTCGATCCTGATGCAGCTCTCCTACCATATGAATATAATCTTAAGCAATCACAAATGGAAAGATTAACAAAGAACTTGAAAAATGCTGTGCTTTTATCTCCATTTTAGATCATAAGATTAACTATTGATCCTGGGGATCTTTAAGTTCTTGTTGTATATCTGTATATCCTCAAAACAATAAAATTTATTGACTAATACATGAATCAACACAAAGGAGAAAACTCCCAGCACGGAGGCCCAGCTGATGAAGCCTTTGAATTAACAGCATTCACTAGCAGGAGCTACAAGGATGAGCTTCAATGCCCTATTTGTGAAACTGTATATAATCTTACCACAAATGCACCCCTCACTTTACCTTGCGGACATGATGTCTGCACCAAGGAAGTAGAAGGGTTCAAGGCTCAACAGAATTTCAGATGTCCAACTTGCAGAGCTATGCACCCATCATCCTGTCAATTCAAGATGAATATCCCCATTCTCCAGACAATCGATTCTTTGAATGAAATCTTGACTTGCCCTAAACACAAGAAGAAAATTGTTGAGGCTTGTCTTTATGAAAGAAAGCTCTTATGCCGAGAGTGTGCTACAACTGAGGACCATAAGGCTCACAAAAAGGACACTTTAGCAATTTTTATGGAGAAGATGAGAGCAGCTCGTAATTGGAGAAAGGACATTGAGGAAAGTCTATCATTAACAAACGAAGATATAATAGCAGTAGTTGAAGCTAGAAAGTTAGAGCTTAAAAATCAGTTAGATGAGATATTGACCGAAGCTGGTATCAATAAAGCTTCTTTTGAGAGAATAAGAACTAAGTTGATCGATGATATTGATAATTACTTTGCTGAGCTAACCAAGAATGTCACATTTACCAAAAGTTTAACTAAATGTCGTTTCGCACTACCTGCTCATTTTCTAGAGCTTGAGCTAAAAAACGATCTTGAATATGGAATATACCAAATGGAGCTCGATGAGGTCAAGACTGAGCTTGATAAGTGGGCCTTTAGAGTCAAGAAAGACGAATTGATCAAAGGCCTCAAGGAAAAGCTAAACCAAATAATCATAAATATTGGAGACGATGAAACTGAGCCTTCATTGGAGTTCAGGAACTCCGTGGCTAAGTTTGAATTTCCTAAATATATGGCAGGAGAATATGATCTTCTAGGAGGAATCCTAAGCGGAATTACAGGTATAATGTACCTCAAGAAAAGAAAATTCGAGTCCTCTTTGGAAAATTTCAAGAAAGCTAGGCTTCTCTGCAAGATTTTCTTTGAACAGACTCATCCCATTGTAGGAAGATGCTGTCATGGAATTGGAGCTAGCTATGCCCTGATGGGACAGACCGAAAAGACATTAAAGTATCAAAGAAAAGCCCTTTCAATTTTCCAAAAGACCTTAGGAGAGAATCATCCTGATGTGGCAGACTGCTACCACTCTATAGGTACTGCTCATCGTACAGAAGGTAAATATGATGAAGCCCTGAAGTTCTATTGGAAGGCAGCAGATATAAAGAGATTTAACTTTGGAGATGTGGATCCTTCTTTAGTTCCTATCTATAACGCAATTGGAAATGTCCTCAGAATCCAAATGAAATATAAAGAAGCATATGATATCCATAAAATCGCCCTTGAAATTGCTAAGGATCATTACGGTCCATACCACCCACAAGTCGCAGATAGTTATGATGATATGGGAGTTACTCAAACTTACCTCTTGAACACCGAAGTTGCCCTTGATTACTTGCTCAAAGGCCTAGAAATCAGAAAACAGAACTATGGAGAAAATCATCCCAGTGTTGCTAATAGTTATAATAATCTGGGCCTTGTCTATAAAATCGAAGGAAATTACAAAGACGCTCTGGACAATTATAAGCTAAGCTTAAAACTAAGAACTAGCACTCTTGGCGAAAATAACCCTTCCACTGCAACTATTTACAATAACATGGGAGTCATCTACAGAAACATGAATAACTATGATGAAGCAATAAAGTGCCATAAAAAGGCCCTTGAGATCAGAATCCAGATTTTTGGTGAAACACATTTGGAAGTCACTAAGGTCTACAACTCCCTTGGAAAGGCTTATTTCGCTAAAGGAGACAGGGAGCAAGGCAAAGAAAATTTCATAAAGTCTTACGCCATTGCCAAGAAGGCGGTTGGCCCTGGACACCAAGAGACACAGAAATATCTAAAGAATATACTTAAGCTTGACCCTACTTTCAACCCAGATTCTGTGTAATGTTTTAAATTAAGTTGTATCGCTTCCGTCTTTATCCAATGTGAAATTCTTGAAATTACACAATGTGTGCAAAGCAATAGATGAATATATAAAAGCAACTCTTGAGAAATATATAGTAAGAAATATACACATAAGACTAATCAGAAAAACGACTAAATATCTCACCTTTCTTAGTAATATACTCAATACTCATGCTGGCCCTCAAATAATCCAAATTAAAAGGAGTCGGCTTTATTCTATTAATCAATAATACCTTCCTAAAACTGGCCAAAGCCTCTGGGAGGTTATAGTGTTTATAAAATATTTCGGAGATATCCCTGATACAGGATGCAAACTCTTCAGACTGACTCCCATTCAACTGCATTATAATCCTTAAAGCCTCTGTGTGGTACTTCATTGCCTTGGTATAATTTTTCTTATTGCAGTAAATATAGGCCAAGCTGTTCAGACCATATACTACATCTGAATGATAGCTCCCATAGTACTCTTTCCAAATTTTTACAGCCTGAAGAAAACTTTTTTCCGCATCGTCATATTTCCCCTGAATATTATAAATTACTCCAAAAGAGGAATAGCTATGTCCTGTTTCTGGGTGAATTTCTCCATAGAATTGAGTCCAAATTTTATATGCTTTTTCTAGAGCTTCTATGGCTTCTTTGAATTTTCCTTGGGACGAGTATATTGCTCCTAGATTGTAATAACTGGACCCGACTTCTGCATGTATTTCCCCATAAAACTTTATTCTCAATCTCAGGACCTTCTCATAGCATTCTAATGCCTTGCCATATTGGCCTAATTGCCAATGAAAGGCTCCCATACCATTTATATTATCTGCTGAATAAATATGCTCGTCTCCAAATACTGATTGGCTTAGTTTAAGTCCTTTCTCATACATTTCTTTGCCATCAAAAGTCTTTTCGTCATCAATATTAAGAGAACCCATGCTGCAATAGCACTGGGCACATATGGGATGTCCTTTCCCAAGATAGTTAAGACACATTGAAAAGGATCTTTTAATCAGGGGAACTGATTCACTTTTCTTTCCTTGTTTGTAGTGAGTTCGACCTAATATTCCAACAATTATCCCTTCAGGAATTCCTTCTATGTAATTTTGTAATTCCTCAAGGGTAACTAGAGACGAGTAGATTTCTTCTGGAGTAGGAGAAGAATTGTTTTGAAGCAAGGGTTGGATTTCGTTAAATTTCTGCTTGAAGTTCGTCCATACATCTATTTCTTCTATTCCCAGAATCCATTTTTCAACTTCTATATTCATCATTTTTAGGTCCATGTTCAGGGCTTCATAATTTATATGATTTTCAAATTTCTTTTTTAGGTCTTCTTGAGCCCTCTGTATAGTATTGAGAAGGGTATCTAAATTGTGATCTATTTTAAGTTTGAGATCGGATTCCTGAAATGATTGGAATCTCTTTTTGAAGTTATTGATAAGGAAGATGACAGAATCAATATTCTGGTAAACTTTGGACTTTATTGTTTTGAAATAATTGAAGTAGATCTCGCTTTGTTGGATAGCTGATTGAATTGGGATAATTTTATGATCTTTATGGCGATTTGTCTTTTGACATTCACTACAGAGCATTATTTTATCATTGAAGCACACTTCAATAATTGCTTGTTGATGTAGAGCACAAAACATTGTCGATTCTTGGGTATTGTTCTCTTTGTTTTCCATTAGCCACTTTCACTATGCGGAGAGTTTATTTTATTTAGATTTGATTTTTCAAGTCTAAGCACCGACAAACCCTCACACTATCTTCCACTATTTTTAAAGATACTAACTATCAAGAAACTTCCTTCTTAATTGAAATGTTATTCAAAGCCATAGGGCAGCAGTTTGTTTTGGACTTACAGCGGACCCTATAAGCTTTTAATTCCTTCGAGGTCTAAAAAGATGATTGAAATTACAAGATATTTTTTTTTCAACAATTTCTTATCCTTGCCAATTGACAGTCAGGAAAAATGTATAACTTTGATATCTAATTGGTGAATTCTGGGAGATATCCTTTGTAATCTGATAAGATCTAATTAATTTAATTTCTTTTCATGGATAAGCAGGTCTTCGGAACTAATCTATCAATAAGTGTTAGCATCTCTCAGAAGGACTTAGAGTGTCCTGTCTGCCTTGAGGAATTTGACATCTCCAAGAAAGGACCTGTCACACTTCCCTGTGGACATGACATATGTATGACATGTTTAAATAGTTCAAAGGCTCATAAGAACCACAAATGTCCAAGCTGTATGAAAGAATTCCCCAAAAATATCAATCTCGATATAAACTGGAGCAAGAAAGAGCTTATTCGAAGAATCCAGGAAGTTCTCAAGTGCGAGGTTCATAATCATTCCATTGAGTATGTTTGCATCACCGAGAAGAAACTCCTATGCGGAGACTGCCTGTTTTATGACAACCACGCTGACCACAAAAAGGAAAAGCTAAAGAGTATATCAGCAAAATTGGAGAGGTTGAAGGAATTCAAGGATAAGATACAAGAGAGTGTCAAGGCACATTCAGATCTTGTGTATAAGGCAATCGATAATGAGAAGAAGAGACTCATTGAAATAGTAAAACTTGAGTTTGCTAGGTATAAGGCAAGGATCGCAGACAAAGAAAAGCAATTACTTGATGAGATAACCCAATTCTTTGGAGAGCTGAAAAGAGAATCAAAAACCAAGGTTGAAGACATCAATCAAGGTACAGAGATTATGAAGAAGATTAAAGAATATGAAACAAAGAAAGTGACCGATTTTGATCTAATTTTGCTCGATATGAGTGCATTCCAACAAGAAATTAAGGAGTATATAGCCGCACTGGCTGCTCATCAGCTTCATCTTATTGTAAAGGATAAAAATGTTGTTACCTTTGATGAAGATGCATATACTAAGGCTCTGGATCTGATTCACTTCAACAAGGAAAATATCTCCCTCGAGGTGGGCGTAAAGACTGATGAAAAGAAGCTTGAAGAGTCTAAGATTGAGATTCAGGTCGGAGATAATGACTATGAAGTCAAGGAATATACCACTGAGCAAGCGGTTCAACTTATCACAGAACTAGTCCGTACTGCAACTGCTCTATTAGCTCAAAAAGATTATTCTCTTGCGTTGAAGACATTGAATAAGGCTTTCAATGTTGGATCAAAGTTACCTGACAAGAAGTATTTAATTACTGTTCATGAGGCACTGGGAGATACCCACTTTGCTATGGGAAGAGCTGATAAGGCAGGAGAGCACTATAATACATACCAACAACTAGTTGAGCAGTTTCTAGGAGTCGGCCACTATGAGAATGTCAGAGCACTGGAAAAGTACGGAGATTTCCTGTACAATGATGAGGAATATGAGAAGTCAGCTAAATGCTTTGACCAGGCTATTCAAATATTAAAGGCGAAAATGGAGGAAGAAAGCCCCAGCTGTCAAAGATGTTATGTCGGTAGAGGAAGGGCTGAAATCGCTTTGAATTCAATCCAAGCTGCTAGAAACAGCTTAAATCCCCCCATGAAGTACTTCCAAAAGTACGCTGAAGTTTACGCAAGTGATTATGCTAATTGCTTGCTGTATCATAGTGAATTGATTGCGTTAGAAGGAAATTTGATAAAGGCAGAAGATCAAATGACCGAAGCATATAATCTAAAACTGAAGTTGCACAATCAAGATGATTCAGCTCTAGGAGATGCACTCATATGCCTCGCAAAATTGAGCCTCAAGAAGAAGGATTATGAGAAAGCTAAAGAGCATGCTGAAAAGGCTGTTAAGATTTTTGAGAAAGTCTATGGAGAATTCCATTTCAAAGTTGCCGATGCGATGAAACAGTTAGCTGAAGCTAATTACGAATTAGGGGACTATTACGTCTGTATTGATAATTTTCACCAAGTACTACAAATCCTGCAAATTAGCTTTGGAACTGCCAATAGAAAAGTTGTGAAATTGTATATCAGGCTGGGCCAAGTTGAGATGGTATATAATTTCCTCCAGAAGTCAAAAGAAAATTTCAAAATGGCTTATGAGATTGCACAAAAAACCTTTGGAGAATCTGATCCATTAACCTTGCTAGCAAAATCGAAAGCTTTGTGATAGAGCAGATCGTTATGATCTCTGATAATATGATATTGCTATTCTCAAAAACAACCTTTGCAATATGTTGATTTTAGATGCCCTTCTAATCCTTTTGTTGTAAATAGTAGGCTCAGATTCCTCATTTTATTATGTTTCTCGAGTGAATCCCACTGGAATTTTGTTTCGATAGGCCTTATTTTTTTAGAACTATTTATAACTTTTCCCTCAAATTCTTGTCTAGCCGTTGATAAGCAAAATTTATTTCATAGTCAATTCAAAATTTCATGCTTGCAAACAAAGAAAAGAACTTAGCCATCTCTGTGTGCCTCACAAAGAATGACCTAGAGTGTCCTGTGTGTTTTGAACAATTCGAACTTAATGACCATTTACCTATAACCCTCCCATGTGGACATGATGTTTGCTCAAAATGTCTTAACAACTTATCTCGCACCCCCAAGTGTCCTAAATGCAGAGCTGAATTCCCTGCCAATCTTCAATTCAAGCCTAGTGTCCACCTGCAAGAAATTCTGAGAAAGATCTCAATAACAACAGGTAATTCAAGTACAAACGAAAAAGGACCTACATGTTCGAAGCATATTAAGGAAATTGAATATGTCTGCGTGACAGAGAAGAAGCTTCTTTGCAGAGATTGTGTCTTCTTTGAAAATCATGCTGATCATCAGAAGGAAACCTTCAAGAATATGTACAAGAAAACTAAGGAAATTTCAGATCTGAGAAATAAAGTTGAGAAAAATTGTGAGTCATTCATAGAAGAAGTCCAAATGATCATAGAAAATAGAAGGCTCAATTTGTTAGATGGTCTCGATAAAAAATTCGCCAGCTACATGGAAATGCTCAGAAAAGAGCAAGTTAAACTCAGAAATGAAATTGAGTCATATTTTAATAGCTTAAAGTCCAAGATGGATCCTTCCATCCTGAAAACCTCCGTAAAAATTCTTCAGAGTGATATACACCCCAGCACACAGATTGACTTCAATGTTTTTCAGATGAGTAACGCTGTAAAAGCACAGGCAGAAGTCTGGGCAGATATGGATAATATAAGAGAGAAAATCCAAAAAGTTGAAGACTTTATCAACCAAGCTTCCCTCAATTTTAATAACAATATAGCTGCCGAGATCAAGTCAATTACGTTTTCAGCTGAGACCTCTCTTGTCTCCCTACAAAATGCTATCTTTGATGAAAAAGCCTTCCTGTCACTAAATAGCGTGGATCCTTATAAGGTGTATGAGCCTGAGTCTAGACCCCCACAGGAAGAAGATGAGGGTCACCACCACATCCAAAATATTGAACGATCTGATAGATATATTTCAAATGCTCTTACTGATACTTATAATGAATCAACACATGTGTATGTTCAAACTGAACACTACTATGGTTCAAATAGTTCAGCTAAGAAAGGGAGAAGATCTGCATCTAGGAGAAGCGTAGGAAGTACAGAAGAAAGAACCTATCCTTCAGAGGCATCTTCCGCCAGGATGAAGAGACAATACAGAGATAAACAAGTGGTAACACCAAGAAAGGCAGATCCAGTGGATGATGGGATTGTTGACCCTAGAGTGAAGACTATAATTGAGGAATTTTATAGGAGAAATTCCAATTGCTCGGTTGAGAATAATAACTATAGCTTGTCCCTCACAAACGACCAAGAAAACATGAGCATAATCTCTAACAGAGGACTGAAAGGCCAAGCTCAACAAAATAATGTTGACTCAATTCCCAAAGAATCTGGACTTGACTCTGGAATTCCCTTCCAGTTATACTCCTCAAATATCCCTGTACTGGCAGGAAAAAATGGCTCCACAGTTCTAGATAACACTATGATCCAGTCTTTCATCAATAGATTCGGGGATTGGAAATGCCCTACTTCCTCCTGTGGGTCTATTAATTACTCTAGAAGAATTAAGTGTGCACTTTGCGGAACAAATAGGCCTGATTATGACTCAAACCAGAACCAGTCCCAGCCCCAAGTTGAAGAGAAGTACGATTCAATTTCTAAGGTTCTTGAGACTCAGAAGGAAGAACTGGAGACTTCTATGTGTGATGAAACTAAGCATATTCAAAGATTGAAATTTGAAGATATTCCTGTGGAATTCAGAAAGTCTCAAAGTGTGAAAGAAAGGCCTCCTTCTCTAGGGAATTTGGATTTCAAGCCTGATTTGAATAACATTGGCCCAAAGAACTCCAAGCACCAGAGAATTCTTGAACAGGTTAGCAAAGTTTTGGGAGGAATCAGTCCTTCTAAGATAGATAGTGCTGAGATGATTGAGTCATTTTGCCTAGATGACAATGGATATGTCTTTGACGATGAAGGAAATCATGTGCTTGATCAATATGGTGGTAAACTGAAACTAACTAGTGAGCAAATTAAGGTCTTCCAACCATATGAGGTTAGAGAATAGTTTCAATACATTTTTGTTAAAAAATTTCAATAAGATTTTCCATATTTTGTATTATAAGTTAATGGATTAAATATCTGTTATCTGTGAACAATAATCTCAATGAATTCATTAGATCACTTTGACTAATCATGATAATAAAGGCTTATGCAATTCTTTCAAAGAGTGGCGCTCATGATCGTCAAATTTAAAAATTTATTCGTTCAGGAATCCTAAAGAGATAAACTGAGAAGTGCTAGACATGCATCGATGAAATCTTTGTGAATTTTTTAAACATCAAGTAAATGGATGTGACTTAGCTGAATGGGTTTCCTGTTTGATAACAAGAACATAAAATTGTCAAGTCTTTGATTGATGTTAGCATTTTCCTATAGGAAAGGAGAGCATTGAAGATAAGACTTATGTGGATAAAATCACCAAAGAAATGATAAAGGAGGTGTAAAGGCTGTCCGTAAGGAAGAAATTCCTAAGAAAAAGAATGAGAAGAAGAGAGAATTGAAGAAAAGGGTTCAAAAGGTTGAGAAATATAAGGATGGCCAATCTGTGCAAGCTGAGAGGAAAGAAAAAATTAAGGTGAAGAGATTGAGAAATCTGAACCTGAACCACAAGACTATGTTGCATTGAAGACGAAATATCAAAACCTAAGAGTCCAATAATTTATTCAAATTGCATTGATTGTGTGATCCATTTATGGTTCAATCAGTTCAAAATTCTCCAATTACATGTCTTTGTCTACAATATAGAACCCTTATTAATTAGTAAGAGCATTTAATTAATCAATCCAAATCGTTCAGAATTTCTTATTGTGAGGAATTGTTTTAGTTTTTATGAATACCATGGAGTACGAAAAATATATGTACATATAAAATTGTTCAAGACAAGTCTCTTTATTACCTCTGATTAAGTTCTAGAAAATCCCCCAAGTCTCCAGCGGGGGAGACTTGGGTGATTTTCTATACTACTAATTGTCGTGTAAAAAGAGACACTTGTAAAAATCCATGGATTCTTCTTCTGGGTCAAAGTGATGGGTTAGAATTCCGTCAAGAGAATCTTGGTCAGAGGGACTTGTATTTATGGCCCCATTCAAGTCATCATAAGTTTCTGCCTCTCCCTCAAAAGTACTTGTAGAAGGTTCTGTCTTCAGTTTCTTAAAATAATCAAGTTGCATTTTTAGCTGGTGATTCTCTTGATGGAGGAGCTCGTTTTGCTGAGCAAGCACACGGTATTTTTCTTCAAGCTCTCTGAGTCTGGCTTCCATTTCAGAATATAGGTTGTCTGTTTCAGGCATATGTTTCCCATTCTGGGTAGGTTTCCTTGTGACAGCCGTTTTAGTTGCCAGTTTGTTGTCAACCTTCTTCCATTCAGCCTTTACTGAGGTTTTCTTCAGGTACTCGTAGGTGATTGTGGTCCCATATTCCTTCCAAGCCCTTTTCCGAATTTCAGAAAATACATTTTCCTTTATGGTGGACTTGGCTGATCTGCACGCCCTCTCTATTAGCTCTTCGGGAGTTCCAGGATCACTAATGATGATGGTGAAATTGTGTTTGACTTTCTTTTTGTCCAAGAATTTCTTGATGTCTTCCTGTTTTTTGATCCAGGAGACTTCATTTTGCATATCACGCAGAGTAACATTGTAATTGCTTTCGATAATTTTGGTCCTTAGTCTTTCTGGGATTACATCTTCTATATTTTCGCTAGCAGACAATTCATAATCATGAAGATTTCTCATCTTCCAAAGTTTTTGAAATTGATTTTTATGCATTATATATTCAATAATACTTTTCAATTTGAGTACAATTTCCAGTTCCGGAAGTGAACCCATTTAACACATTCATATCACGTTCACTCCCTTAAATTAATCCATATTTCTTCTCAAAAGAGGTCTACGGGACTTCTCCACTGTCCTATGCAAAGGAAGAGCGAGTCCCAACCCTTTATCCTGAAGGGCTTCTCACTTCAAGGTTCCTTTGATGTTTATAAGGACTTAGTTATCGAGTTGATTTCAGTCCATACAAATCCAAATTCAACTGTATAAACTTAAATCAGCATTCAGAACCTAGATGCGGTTGTCCGTTCCTGATCTGGCATAGATAGTGATTTTATGGACATTGCTTCGAAACCTCCTTGATATTTGGCTCGAGGATCTTCGTTCGCTTCTGATCTTCTGTGCTTAGCCAAGCCTATGTGAACAATACATCTCAAGGCTAATTTTAATTTTCAAGACTAGACATGGTCTTATCAGTCTTAATTCTGGTACAAAAAGATCTATAAATACGTTTTTATTCGCGAAACTATTTATAAAAATCAAAATAAGACCTAATACAAGAACATACCATTTAGCAAATATCCAACCCATGGAAAATCCCGAGCCATCCCACTTTCACGTATATCTTCGCTGTAATACAGCAATTAATCCAGAGCACACCTGCACCTATCCTGGGACCTTCAAAGTCGACCATCAGAAATCTGAAATTACCATTTCAAAATCAGGATCCCAAGACAGTCCCACAGAGCCTCAGACTTTTTCCTTCCGCTACATTTTTAACGCCAACAACACCCAGCAAGAAGTATATTCCAAGACAACAGCTCCTCTAGTTGAAGCTGCCCTTAGTGGCTATAATGCAGCAATCTTAGCCTATGGACCCACTAAATCAGGCAAAACTTACACAATGGAAGGCCTAACATCTCCAGAAGAATTCAAGGGCATAATTCCAAGAAGCGCTGAGCATCTTTTTGAGGAGATTGAAATGATGCCAGACCAGCTTGTTGTCATCCAAGCTTCCTACGTTTCAATTTACTTAGAAAAGATCTTTGACCTTCTATCTGACAATACCGCCCTCAGCAAGCCAACTATCCAAGAAACAGCTGCAGGCGTTGTTTTAGAAGATGTTACTCTCGTCCCAATTAAAAGTCTGCATGACTTCTATGAGATGTTCAAGAAGGCTAGAAAAAATAGCAGCCAAATCCAAAGCCCTTATAAATATGACGTTTTGATTCTAACTATTGAGACCTGCAGCTTTGATGAAGAAGGACTTGGCGAGCCTATTGTCAGCAGACTCTATTTTGCTGATATGGCTAATTCACAAAAATCAAAGCCCAACAACCTCTGGAAGGAGGAGCTTGGTCCTGGTGAGAAGCCTCATAACAGAAATGGAAGTAGAATTCCTCCTTTGAATATGGTTATTCTCAGTCTTACTGATGGACTTAGAGCCCATATACCTTATAGAGACTCTAAGTTCACTCATTTGCTGAGAGATGCCTTTGGCGGCAACTGTATTACATCTCTGATTGGACATTTGAATCCTTCTTTGGACTATGAAGAGTCTCTTGCCACTCTTAAATTCCTTAGCAAAGCCAGCAATGTAAGAAATGCTCCAACAATTGGAGAAAGTGTTGAAAAATCCTTACTTAAGCCCCTCCAAGTCGAGATCGAAACCTTAAGATCTCAATTCGAAGCAACCTTCCATAAGGTCGAGTCCTTTATCACCAACATGGGAATCCTTGGAAACTTTAGAAGTTTTATTGAAGACCAAAGAAGAATTCCCGTCCCTTCCCATGAGACTCAAGAATGCATTAGAGTACCTGAGCTCCGTCTACCAATCCGCGAAACACAGAAGCCTACTAAGCTCCGAGCTTTGAAAGTATGCTTTGAGAAGGAAATTCACCTTATTTTAAAAAGTCCTCCCACATTCAAGGAGTTTCTCGATACTGTGAGAAATCTGTACAAATGTTTACCCTCAAACTTCTGCCTGCAATACGAGGATTCAGAAGGGGATAGAATAACAGTCTCTAGTGATATTGACTACAAAAATATGATCGACAATGAAGCTCTTAATAGCTCCAAAGCTCTTAAGGTCTACATCTCCTCGAACAAAGACAGAAGCTTGTTAGATGACTTAGCCCCTCCCACTTTCAGAAGAGATGGAGCCTCATTCTTTGACGTAGAAGATGATAGCAGCTTTTTGATTAATGATGAGCCTGTCAAAAGTAACAGAAGCAAAAAGCTAGTCTTGGCAGACATCTCAGGAGAAAAGAAGCTTTCTCTAGAGGAGGAGATCAGAAAGTTGGAGCTTGAAAGAGAAAGACTGAATAAGGAAATCATGGAAAAGAAAGAATTCTTGAAGAATAATGAGAACCTAAAAGGAGCCATTCTTGATATCGTTAACCAAAGCTTGGAACAAATAGTCCCTATCATTAAGTCAAAATCCGACAAAGTTCCTCATATTCCAAAGGTTCGATTCAATGATAGTGCCTCTCAATTCTGGTCAAATGATAGTGAAAAGAGTACATCTAAGGAAGCCAGTCTGAGTCCTCATGCTAGAGATTCTTCATTTTATTCTAAAATTCATAAGAGGACTGAGAGCAGCAGAGAACCTTCAAGAAATTCTAAGTCAATCTTCGGACTTTCTAAAATTTCCTCAGCCAGACAGGATAGTAAGGCCAACACTGCCTCAAGCATTTTTAGCCATAGACCTACCTTCTCCAAAGACTTAAATAAGAGTCAGAATGAGGAAGATTTCAGCTCTGATGATATCAATGAAAATGAATATGCCTTCCATTTCGTCAAGGAAGTTTCAACAAGTCCTCCCCAAATTCTGACTACGACTAACAAGGTTTATAAGATAATTCAATTAAGAAATATCGGAGACTGCCCCTGGCCCAATGACTGCTTCTTGGAGCCCTCAAGTAAGAGTAAGGGTTATATTGCCAGACTTTCCCAGAGTCCTGAGCCTGGTGAGGAAATAAGAGCTACAATTTGCATTATTAATTCTGGTAGACCTGGAAAGCAGAAGAGTCAATGGAGACTCGCTTATAAAACTGCTTCCGGGCACAAGAAGTATATTGGAAATCCTTTTGAAATTGTTATTGATGTTAAAATGATAAAATCTCATTCGGCATGTGATGCTATACCCCTCCTTCCTACTGATTCAATCCAAAAAGCGAAGAAGCTGAAAGAGGCTTTCCCACATGCTAAGTTTGAGGACCTATTAGGATTTATTTCAAAGCAGGATGATAGTCTTAGTCATGATGATTTGGTTCAATGCTATCTTGATACTCTTCAATCTTAAATGTTTAAATGTGAAGACTTTGATCTCTTTTTTTTTGGATTTTGAATTTTGGACTGACGATGTATACGATGTATATAGGATTGCTACTAAATACTCCAGTTTTGAAAATATTTATCATTTTGTCCTGTTTCAAATCTTTAAGTTAATAATGGTATATTTGAGAGCTATGTATGCTCCGTATGAGTAATTCCAGATCTTCAATGACTAAATAAACTTGCCTTAGAAAATACTATATGAACTTGAGATCATTTTTCTATTAGACTTATCAGAAAAGTGCCAAGTTTTAGGAATAATTTTTTTATTATTATGTACTGCAACTAAAGGGCATGAAATCAACTGTTACTGTTTTAAGAAAGGAGTATCAGCCTCTTCCTTCGAAAGGAATTATGAAGACTTCCATTATTTCTTCTGAATCTGTCAATCAATTGAAATGTTGTAAACATAATCGGTTTACAGAATACCTCCACCTGTCCAGAAAAGAATTACTTTGTTCAAAATGTGTTGAGGGTCTGAAAAGCGAGTCTAGATTTATAATGAGTGCCCTTCAGGCTCAGAATAAGATGCGAGAGATCAAAAAGTTGCAATTTAAAATCATACAGAAAATACATCCTAATAGGAAAGTCATAGAGAACTTTGTAATGAAGGCAAAGAGAGAAGTCCTTGAGGAGATCATGGACAAATTAGATCAGATTACAAAGGAGACAGATAACTATTTTCAACAAGCAAAAGATGAAAATAGAGACGAAAGTGAGTCTTCTTCATTTTCAAAAATACAAGATCCGTATGACTATGATTTATTGCTATTAGATCTCAAAGAAATGGAATTTGAAATAGATAAATGGCTCCTAGGTGGGTTGCCAAAAGGAGGGGAGGATATTCTTCAAAAATATGTTGAAAATCTTATCAACAATAATGCTAGCAATGAAGATTTTGAGAAAAAAAGAAAGCACCTTTCAATATCAGATTATGAAGACAGAATATTGAAGATTATAACTTTAGTATTAAAAGGAAAACTGCTTTATTCCAAACTAGTCCAGCATCAAGCTACTCTTCTATCACTAAATGAAGCATCTGCGATATGTCAAGCTGATTGGAAAGCCGATCATCAGATGAACATCTTAATCTATCTAGCGTTAGCGGGTCATTATATAAGGCGAGAGGATGAACTTGCTGATTTAAATGGGTATCTGGGGAAAGTCCTGGAGCTAATCCAATCTAAACTAAATGAAAATCATATTTATATGGCAGAGTACTATGACCTTCTAGCTCTGAAATATCAAAATCAGCAAAAATGGGAAGACTCGAATATTGTACTGCAAAAGTCTCTTGAAATAAAACAAAGTATGAATTTTGAAAGTGAACTCTGGATGACAGATACCTATCACCTTATGGCAAACTATCTAAGAGTAAAAAAGAAGTATCAAGATGCTTTAGTGTTTTACAGGAAATCTATAAATATCAGAAAGACCATCTTCGGAGAAAACGACTACAAAGTTGGACAAAATTATAACAGTTTTGGTCTTTGTTTATCTTGTATGGAAAACAAACTCAATGAGGCCTTTGGTTTCCATACTAAAGCCCTGAACATTGCAAAATTCAATTTTGGAAAGGAGCATCCTGATATTGCAAATGCCTATAGTCATATAGGACTTTTATATCGAAGCAAAAATCGGGAAAAAGAAGCTCTTGAATATTTAGAGAAGGCTATAGACATTTGGGAGAAATTTTATGGAGTAAAATTTTCCAGAATTGCTGGAGCTTGCAATATTATTGGACTTATTCTGAGTGAGATGCGCCAAAACAAAGAAGCACTTGCGTATTTTCTCCAAGCTCTAGACATCAAGAGGGCTACATTAGGAGAGGATCACCCAGATATTGTCCACACTTTGAGTAATGTTGGAAATACTTATATGGTTCTGGAGGACTTTCCTAATGCCCTAAAATATCTGCAGCAGACTCTGGATTTAAAAAGGAAAATCTATGGAGATAATCACGGTTCTGTAGGAATGAGCTACTATGCTTTAGGATTGCTAATGAAGAAAATGCAAAAGGATAGAGATGTATTTAGATATTTGAGGACTGGGCTCTCTATTTGCATCACTCAAAAGGGAAAGGAAGCATCCATTTTGGAATCGATGCTATTTGATACAGGATTATCCTTAGGTAACCTGAAAAATTTCCAGCAGGCTTTGAATTTAGAGACCACTGCCTACTTGTATAATAGAACGAACACAAAGAAGAATCCAAGTAAATTAGAGGCTATAAGTAGAGGGATTACTAACTCTTGTCAGAATCTGGCCAAATTTTTCAATTCTCAAAGTTTATTTTAATATAATAACTATTCATCCTCGTTTTAATTTATTTCTTCAATTCACACTGTATAACCAGCAGCAATAAAATTTATCATTAGAATGAAGTCTTCTTCTGACAAGCTTGTCTACGAGCTCTCAGGTTCTGTCACTCCCGAGTATTTAGACCCTCTTGTTTGTCACAAATGCTATAAAAGATTTGATCTTGAGTCCCGAAAGCCCATACTCTTACCGTGTGAGCATGATATTTGTTCAATGCATATTTCCAAGGATAATGGCATCAAATGTCCACAGTGCCAGAAGTTTCACGACTCAGATTCCAAGTTTGTTGTCAATGAAGAGAAGTTAGAAGTGCTAAAAGAAATTAAAGAGGCTTTTACTTGCAAGAAACATAACAAGTCTGCTATAAATGTCTGTCTTACTGAAAAATCATTTATTTGTGGGGACTGTCTGGCAAGTCCTGAGCATATTGGCCATATAGTTGAGCCTCTGAAGGATTTTAGAGAGAAGTTAATAGAGGCAGTGAAGTGGAGAAAGGGCATAGAAAGTCATCTTGAGATCAATGAGGAAACTTTTGACAAGATTTTTGAAAGTAAGATACAAGAGCTGTGTAGTCATGCTCAGCAAATTTTCAATGAGCAATTTGAAGGGGATGAGGATGAAAGAAGGAAATTATTTGAGCAAGTTGCTTCAAATATAAAGGGCTACATCAATAGACTGAAAGAGAGAGTTAATCATGACATCTTTAGAACGAAATCAAATTTTGCAATGGAGTATAAGTACATTGACTTGGATGTAATCAAGGAGCTTGATGACCCAATTTTTGGATCTTTAAAACTTAAGGAGCTACTAGCTGAACTTAAAAACTGGAACCATGAAATTGACATTAGAGATATAGTCAAGAGATTTAAGGACAAACATTTAGCGATAAAATTCAAGATAAATTGGGAAAAAGAAGACTCACATAATATCTCTTGCCAAATTGGATTTGAAAGTCCTGAAGCTCAAGCCGACTTTGAGAGCATAGCTTTCCTTGAATATGATCTCCTAGAGGGCATTCATGAAGGAATCCTTGGTATTATTCGTATAAAACAAAATAAACATGATGAAGCAATACATTTATTAGAGAGAGCCCTAAAAATTAATAACGTTTTCCTTGGTGAAGACCATCCTAATATCTCCCGCTGCTATTATGGACTCAGTCTCTGCTATATGAATAGACAACCAATCGAAAAAGTCCTAGAATATTTAAATAAGTCTCTAAAAATTTGCTTGGATAGTCTAGGAGAGCTGAGTCCAACTCTAGCTGATATTTACACAGCATATGGTCTTGTATATAGACATTTCCATAAATATGACCAATCACTAGAGTATCTTAAGAAGGCTCTCAACCATATGGAGAAGAGGAAGCTGGGATTCCATGAAGATGTTGTCCACATTTACAATGATATTGGAGTTACTTATCGCCACCAAGGAAAGTACAATAAAGCTATCAAGTACCACACAAAGGCCCTAAAATTAGTAAAGAAAATTTATGGAAAAATCCATCCTGAGACTGCAAATTGTTATAGTTGCATTGGATCTATGGCTCTATATGGTGGAAGCTCCAATGACGGATTGAAAAATCATAAAAAGGCTCTCGATATAAGAATACAATGCTTTGGGACAACCCACCCCGATGTTGCCCAGAGCTACACAAATATGGGAATGGTCCACAAGAAGAACAAACAATATCAGCAGGCTCTAGACTGTTTTAAACAAGCCCTTTCAGTGAAAGAGTCTTGCTTTGGAGAGGATTCCCTAGGGATAGCGTCAACTTGTTTCAACATAGGGTCCGTCCTCACCCATTTAGAGAGATATAAGGAGGCCCTTGAATATCAAGAAAAAGCCTTAAATATACGACTTAATGGTCTAGGGGAAAGGCACCTTGATGTTGCAAAATCTTACTTTGCAATTGGAAATATATATGAGAAGAAGGGGTCGGAAGAAACTGAAAAGTATTATGAAAAAGCTTTGAAGATCACTTATGAGTTACTTGGAGAATATCATAATGACACAATGAAATGTAGAAATCATCTTATGAAAATTAGAAGGAACAACGGTGCGCCCAAGTCCACGTCCTAACAATCATACTTTTTTCTTTTAGTAATAAAGAGTTCATTAAAAAACTGTTAAAATTAGTTTTATATAAAATAGTCTAGTCTTTTTTGTATATTACAAGTAAATTTTCACAATTCCTTCAGCAGGAACCCATAACTCATCTCTTCTCCCTGGGGATGCCCCAGAAGACCAAATTTGATGAAATTTGTAATAATTAAATTTGATCAAAGTATCTTGGATACTAAACAAAATGAGCAAAATTTCACTGAGTGATCGATAAATATCATTCAGGCTAATTCAAATATAATCATTTTCTAACATGCAAAGAGATCACGCTTCTCTTCAAAAGCACCCTCTATTCAAGCTTTGGTACCCTCCTGAAGCCTCAACTTAACTTCATAGGACTCTTGGCAATTCAACAACCGTAACCAAAAGAGACATCAACAAGATCCATTTGGACTCTGAAACGTATCGAAACTCCTAGCCCAATCAAGTCTTAGCTTTGAAAACATTCTTTCTGATGATTATGTCCCTAGAGTTAATGGAATCCTGCTGAGAGGTGTGACCCTATACCTTTGTTATTCGGTCAGATATCTCTCAAGTAACTAACTAGTCATTCTCTTATTGACTTTAAGATGATGTACAAGCCCTCCTGGCTTCATTTTACCCTAGCAATAGAGAGAGAAAGAAGCTCCTGGGAAAGGAAAAAGGAAAAACTAAAAAGAAGAAGAAAAAGGCTAGAGATATAGAGGACTACTATGACTCATCCGACAGCTCAGATGGCGAGTACAATAGGTACAGACAGGAAAAAGGCATCAAGACTTTCAAAGGTAAAGAAAAATCTATTTGAATTAGCTTAAAGATAATCCTTCACAAATTACCCTAAAAGATCCCCGAGTTTTCAGAGAATATGCGGATGAACAAGACTACCAGGACTTTCTTGATGGGAACAACGACTTCCAACAGCTTCTCGATCAGCACTCTCCAACTTTTGCCTTTGAGAAGAACCATTCTGGGGCAAAGGATCTCATCAACTATGATCCACTTGAGCTTAAAACCGACAAATTCGATCTTCAAGGCCACGAGATGTCCCCCATATCCTCCTTCACCCAAAGAGTCAACCAGAATTACTCAACCTTCTTAATGTTTACCCCAGAAGCCTTGAAGAATAGGGGCTATGAGGAGGATACAGACAACTCTGCCTCCAAGGAGCACAAGCAGACCAATCAAAAAAGGATCCGAATGAATGATAGCAAAACTCTTTTTAGGGATGAGGAGGTTGTGAGAAGCCTGAACTTTGGCCATGAAGCTACCAAAGGTCCTTTCAAAGGAGATCGTTTCTTAATACCTAAGAAGGAGAAAACAGCTGAGGAATGGATCGAATTTCTGTATAAGCCATCAATAGAGTATGGAGAGGACCTCGCTGACTTGTGGAAGTTCGTGGTAGCAGGGAAGGATATTAGTAAAGTTAGTTAAACTTTGATAATTTTGCAGAGTCTCTGAAAGTTCAGTTTTACAAGTCAAATTCAAAAAGAGAGCAAGTATGGGAAGACCAAGCCAATACTTCAATTGAAATTGCCAGAGAAAAGAATGAATCATCTCAGTTATTCAGTACTGCGGATAAAATGTCAAAAAAATTTCATTCACAAAGCAGTCTCGCAAACTCCGCAAGGTCTAACACATTCTCACAAAGGGACAACTTTTTGGATAATTATACTATTCCTTTTGATCCTATCTCTGAAGTTTTCAATGAAGTTACTTCAACCAATCACTTTGTTGGATTAAGTGAATCTCATGTCCACAATCCCACCTATAGTTACGGTAAGGCAGAAATAGATAAGTTTTATTAGTTGTAGAAATGTCTTTAGGTCAATTCTTTAGCTTGAAAACAAAGGAAGAAAAGAAGCTTTACGGAATCAGGCAGAACAATGAGAACGACAAGGAAGGTCTGGAGTTTTACGAGTAATTTTTCTTATGTTGCTTAACTTGGTAGCTTGATTTGTAAAGAAGGAGGAAATAATTCTAACACTCTGAGTTTTGTTTTTGTCTGCAGAAATGTTGATAAGGGCCAAAGAGCCAGCTATTTTTACCAGGCTTTGCGTAACTTTAAGTTAAATAAAATAAAACCTAGATCTTGTGAGAAAAGAGAAAATTGAAATGAAACAGAAGAGGAGAGAAATCTTTGGTGAGATATCAATTTTAGTCTTGTAATAGTAATTATATGGCATGAGCGAGTATGTACTTTCCAGTTTAATAGAGTTCATGTATAGAATGATAGAATATTTGCATAGGAACTAAACATAATGATTCAACGAAAGAATCCTCTAGAATAAAGGAAAAAGAAAATTGGGAAATAGTTTACAAAAGTCTTCATTTCTGTTATTACTTCTTTTTGACAGAAAGAGGCGAACCCAAATTTGAGCTTGCCTTCTTTTCCAATGTAGTGGTTCCCAATTTTGATAGTGGGCCCTTTGAATCCGTCTTCGAAGGTTTTTTCTCCCTAAGAAATTATACAAAGAGACTCATAAAAATACAGTTCTGGAAGGGCAACCTTTTTGGGCCCTTTGTTGGCCAACTCCTCTTCCTGCAAAGTTAAGATAGTCTTTAGAGCTCGGAATGTATCATCATTGTTTTTAACATAATCTTGCAGCCTTCGAATCCTTGTTTCGTAGTCTGCTTTTATCTATTTTATGAGAAAATTAGGCAAAGTTCTTACTCTTGTAAAATTGGCCTGCTCATTTTTGAAGGAAGCAATTTGGTTCTCCATCTTTTTATTTTGCTCTGCTGTTTCACTATTCTCTTTGCGTAGATTCTCGGCTTCTGTCTCAAGTTTCGTAATTCTGGCTTGTAATCCCTCAATCAGTTTCTTGACATTCTTGTCGAGATTATGAACTGAATGCTCTCTCATATGACCGGTAATTGACTCTTTAACATATATCTTCTCATTCGTTTTAGGGGTTAATATTAGTTCAGGAACATATTCATTAGTTTCAATAGCTTTGACTTCTGGAGAGGGGGATCTTAGCAAAACTGAGTTGACAACAGGACTTCTTACAGACAAATCCTCGGGAGCAGGCATGTCTTCTATCTGGGGATTTTCTTGCTTATTCTCTATTGGAGTCAATCTTTCTATCTCTATTGTCTTTTTCTCTTCCTCGGCTCCATAATATGCAAGAAATTGATTGAGTTCTTTCCTTAAATCCTTCTTCTTAATATCACCTAGGATCTCCTTGCTGAATTTTGTCTTATATTTCTCTCCAGAGGCGTATGGAGACGTCTGCAGAAATTCTTTAAAGCTGTCTTTTGTAACTTTCTCTGGAGGATAGAAGTCTGACTTCATTCTTAACAATAACTCAGCTTTGGAATCTTCGCTGTAGAAGCTAGGCTTGGATGTCAATTGCATAAATTTTATTTAGAACTGTTTTCAAAGTAAAACTGTCTTAGGCTTATATACACAAGGGCTAATATCTCAGTATAAATTGATTCAAAGCATCAGTATCCTCTAGAGTCTGCTTCATAAAGCTGCTCGCACATTGTAATCTTTTGAATAATAGAAAATTCATAGTCACATTCCAGAGAGGATTAGTTAAATAAATCAAAAGTCTTATTAATGTTAAAAGCCGTCCTTGTGTTGAGCCTTGTAATCATAGCCCTGGGCCAGTCCTATCCCGGATGTAATGGTAAGCCAGACAACAAGAGCACATTATATCAAAATCCAGTCCTCCAAAAGACTGTTTCCCACGGAAAAAGATATTACATTCAAGATCCTAAGGACAGCTCAACTTATTTGCACATTGCCGTGTTAAGTGGTACCGCATATCAGATGGGATATGCCTTTGGACAGCTTTTCAAGAGCGAGTTACAGGACTCCATCCAACTCATTACCCAATACATTAACGCCACTGCACAAGCATATTATCAATTTCTTCCCTCTTGGATCCAGCATCAGGGCAACTCTTATGCAGAAAGTATTTGGATAGGTATTAGATATGAAGTCATTACCACAAAACGTTATGTTCCCCAAAGATTTATTGACGAAATGCAAGGAATCGCTGATGCTACTGGAATCCCCTATGACACAATTTTGGCCATCAATCTTTTCCCCGAAGTCATCGAAGCCCAATGTTCAGTCGCCGGAATTTGGGGTACTGCCTCTAGATCAGGCCATGTCTTCCAAATGAGAGCCCTTGATTGGGATTACCGTGCTCCTATGTCAAAATACCCATTAGTTACCATTTATCACCCTAGTGAGGCTAATTCTCAAACCTTTGCCAACATTGGTTGGGTTGGCTTTATTGGAAGCTTGACTGGATTCTCCAAAAAAGTCGGAATTAGTCAAAAGGTCTGGCTCCCAACTAGAAACAATATTACTACTGTCTTTGGAAAGCCATGGACCTTTGTCCTTAGAGATGTTTTGCAATTTGCTACTGGAATTAACTCTTCCTTGGTTATGTTAGAGGATGCCAAAAGAACTTATCAAATCTACGTTGGTGTTGGGTCTAATGATGACAAGACCTTCAGAGGCTTTACATACGCTGCCAAAGAACTCAATATGTACAGCGACCTTAACTGGTCACATCCTTTCTCCCCTGCTCACCCACAAATGAATGGAATCATGTACTGGGATGAAACTGCAAAGCAAGACAGTCCTTGTTTCGGACAGATTTTTGCTCAAAATTATGGTATCATTGATGCCCAATTGCTCTATCAAGTTGCCGCTCCTTCTCAACCCACTGGAGATACTCAATTAGCTATCTATGACTTTGCCCAACAAGTCGTCTATGTTTCTTATCCTAGTTATGGAAGTAACCCTACACCTGCTTACAGCAGAAATATGATATTTTTGAATATGACATCTCTCTTTAACATTGCAGTAACTGGAGATGCTCCTGAAGAAATTCAGCAAGTTTATGTTTAAGTAATATCTATATAGTCCTTTGCATTATATTTAACTTGATATATCAGTATAAAAAGACATTGCAAGAGATCAATATTAAGAGATAAAGAGAAAGTCTTTTCATATCATTCTTATCATTTTTTTCATAATTTTATTGCACTTTTTATCAAAAGTGATGGTTGCCTTATGAAAAGGCTTCTTTCTAAGTATGTAGAATGCGCGAGACGAAGAAAAAATGGATCCAAAAGTTATCCTTGTCATCTGTATCTAGTTTATTTTAATTTATTTTAGGTAAAAGATGGATAACCTAATCAAAGTTGGAACGTCTAGATTCAAGCTTGATCAAGCCTTCAAGTTTTCAAGCCCTCACACTGCTAAAGTCCCTTTCAACCATATTCTCTATGCAGGAGCCAAGTTCGGAGGTCCCATAGCCGTCACATCCGATCCCTGGTCTAATATCCTTCTCACTTCAGACACGGAGGTCGTGTTACATAATATTCTTATCTTTTATAACAACGGAGAACTTGTCCGAGAAATACCTAAGTCAGAGCTTCATAAAGCTCTTTTCCAGAAATCAAATCCTATTATTGTAGGAATGGGATTCCTAAAAGATGAGACTCTCTTTGTGATTTCAAAACAGGGTATATATAACATGATAAATCCCTTCACAGGTGAAAACAAGGTATATGTTTTGAGGGATAGTTTCTTCGAAGAGAACATCATCGAAGCCAAAGTTGTGGAAAACTCAGTCTTTTTCTATACTAGTTACAAAGGCACACAGTATAAGTTCTATTATATCAGGGATATCAACAATCCAATCATCAAGGAATTCCAACACTCCGAAATGAAAATAGTTCACTATGAAATAGGACAGAATAAGCCAGTTTTCCTCCCCATCCTACCTTCAGCTTCCTTCTCACAGAAAATCGAGTGCTTTGTTAACCATCCCAAAGCAGGAGCCTTCAGATTGGTCGAAGATGAGAGTGATAAATGGGAATTTGTCGCACATGTTCCCAGTTCCACACTCAAAAAACTTCCAGAAATCAAAGACATTGTCAGTATGGCATTGTCCCCTCTCGAGGACACTAAGCCTAAAAAGATGGCAATTCTGGCTAAGAACAATACGGTATATGTAATTATTATCGATGTCTCAAATCCTTTGAACCTCGAATTCAAAGTTCCTATCCTTGCAGACATCGAAGATGTCGAAAAGAAGATATTTTGGTGTGGAGAAAATTCTTTGGTTATCACAGCAGGAAAGTACTTTATCCCGATGACTTTGGACGGAGAATATAAAAGACAAACTCACAGATCTAAAGGATATATCGTCATTCCCGAGATGGATTGTGCCAGAATATTCTCCGCAGAAAAATGCGAAATCTTGAAGCTAGTCCCTGATAAATACTCCAGAATCTTCTTACCTACAAGTAGTGCTAAATCCACTGATCTGTACAATGCATACCTAGAAAACGAGAGCAGAAACCCATCCCCAGAAAACAATATAATTGAGGATAAGAAAGGTCTTGAAGAGGGTGTCACCGAGCTCCTCCAAGCCACCTACTACGAAATGACTCCTGAAGCCCAGAAGGTTCTCTTAAGAGCAGCTGCCTTTGGAAAAAGCTTCCTAAACAAGTCTAACTCTACCTTCAATCATGATTATTTCACCGAAGTCTGCAGAAATCTAAGGGTCCTCAACAACCTTAGATCCTCCAAGGCTTGTAGATTAATAACCTATCAGCAACTACAATACCTGGATGAGAAGCCCTCCTTCTTTATCCATTTATTGACCAAGTATCACCTCTTCCATCTTGCAAACGAAATAGCCAAATTCATGAGCTACAGCAAGGAAATTATCTCCAACATCTACACTAACTGGGCCTGCGTAAAAATTGAGCAGCACCCCAACGATGAAAATCTCAGTGAAAAAATATTCGAAAGACTCAAGAACGACGAGAATGCCTCCTATGTAGAAATTGCTCATAGGGCCTATGAGTCTATTAACGCTAATGAAAAAGTTAGAAAAGAGCTGGCTCTTAAAATTGTCAGCTATGAGCCATCCCTCCAAAAGAAAATCCCTGTGCTCCTCTGGATGGAACAATACGAAAGAGCAGTTATAGAATCCTGCAAGGCACTAGATCCTAATCTTATTGACCTGGTTATCTTGAGACTAGCCAAGGATGAGGAGCATGCTGATATAATGTGGAAATTTATTTCTGAGCATGCTAGAGCCAGGCCAAGACTCTTTAAATATGTCTTTGACTTTAAGTATAACAGACTGAGAAAATTAATTGTCAAGGGGGGAAAGAAGAAGGAGAAAGTTCTCATTCCAGTTGAAGATGCTGATCAGTACTTGGCTAAATTTGCCAAAGATGATGAAAGGGCTACATACCAGATCTGGAGATGCCATGGAGAAATGTATGAAGTGGAGGAAGAATATCAGGATCCCAAGGATAAAAAGATCAAAATAATGAAGAGTTACTTGCCTTTGACCTACGAAGACAAGGTAGAATTGTTGACCAATTGTCAGAAAAATCTCAAGATCAAGAGTGCTTATCTAAACGATTCTATAAACCTATATAAAACAGTGCTATCAAATGAGAAGGCCCAAGAGGAGAGACCCATTCTTGATATTCTGAAAGAAAAAATGCAAAAGAATAAGGAAAGTGAAATCATAAAGAAATACCAAATCTCTGACAAACTTGTCTTCATGACCAAATTTAGACTGCTTTTGGAGGGGCCGAGCAAGCAGCTTCAGGGAGAACTAATTGATAAATTAATAGAAGACAAAAATAGAAAGGGAGACTTGGTCAATTTCTTCGAAATTGCGATCATGCTCCAGGAGAATGGTTTCCCCGAAAGAGCTGAAAAATACGCCCTAAAGATAAAAGAATGGGAAGATATGTTTTTCATGCTTAAGACAATAGGAACCACCAGTTCAATAAACTCGCTCATTGACCAGTGTATAAGTCAAAAGAAGTGGAATGAGCTACCAGAGATCGCTAATTTCATTCAGTCTGTTCAGGCTAACCCTGCTAAGTATCCAAATGCAAGAATCACGGAGGACATGATGCAAAAACTAGAAAAGGCTTTCGCACAAAGGAGGTAAGCGCTATGTATAAGACAGTAAAAAGAGTTTTATTTTAATTGTAACTGTCAGCTTGTATCGATTTTTATGGGCTTAATGCATAAGAGTTCGCGTACGTATGGCATCATTCACGCTAAACTGAAAAATCATCTGTTTTGCTTGCCTACTTGTTTTCTATTCGACAATTTATGCCATCTTTGAGAGGAACGAACGTTCCACAGTCGGGTTTGAGGAGAAATGTTCGAATTGTTAGAGTTTCAGGCAAATTATACTCTAACGTCTTCTAATATTTAACAGATCAAAATTAAGACTCGGTTGAAACAATACGTCTTAATTAAATAAATATATCTTCTTATTGAAAATCCCGCGATGCAACAAAAAGGACAAGACCAATTAAGTAGAAGTTTTGTTGGCGACAAGTCTTTCCAACAATATCCTGGGTCCCCTAACCCAATTGATACCACCAGAATCGACCCTAAAAATCGTTTCTCCATCACATATGTTCCAGGAATGAGTGAACACAGCATTGACCCCGGCAGAACCCAAGCTGAGGCTCAATTCAAGGTTATCTTGTTGGCTTGTGAAGTCGAGAGACTAGGAACCTTGAACTACAACTTGGTCAAGGAAAATGAGATCCTTAGAACTCAAGTTGATAAAAGTCAAAGAGAAAGAGACCTTGAAACCAAGGTTGCTGTGGTCCTTGCTGAAAATGAGAAATTAAATCAAGTCATTGAGGAAATCTCGAGACTCCAACATCCTTCCCTACTCGGACCTGACGGCAGCATCGATACTCGTATTGCCGATCTCTTAAGAGATCTCGACGAATGGAAGCAGAAATACAACCAAGCTTCTGCTTTCCAAAGCCAAGTTGAGGCCCTGAAGGATGAAAACAATAAACTCAGAGAGGAAAACAATAGACTCAAAGAGGATATCAAAAGAGCCTCCCAACCTGGCTCTAGAGTTATTGGCCTCGATGGTGAAGTTCCAACCAATGAAGCTGAAAAGAGAGCCGGTGTTTCTGCTGGAACTGGTTATCAACCCTCCAAAGGACAATCTGAGTTGGCTGCTGAAATTGACAGACTCAGAAGAGAAAATGAAGATCTTAAGAAGGCTAATGATCAAAATAGAAACGTCATTATTAACCTTCAAGGCGAAATTGAAAGACTTAGACTCCTTCAACCTACCCAGCCTACTATCATTAGAGAAGATTCTGAAGCCCTTGCTAAAGAGGTTCAAAGACTCAATAATGAAAACCAAAACCTCGCCAAGAGTCTCAGAGAACTCCAAGATGCCCTCAATCAAGTCACCTCACAAAGAAACTACCTCACCACTGAAAATGAAGACTTGAAGAGAAGAGTTAACGCCCTCACCCAAGAAAACGAAGAGTTAAGAAAGAGAGTTGCCGCCTTGGGAGATGTTAACTCCTTGATTGATCAACTCAATGGCAGAATCAAGCAATTGAGTGACGATAATGCCAACCTCGCTGGAAATCTCCAAAGAAAGACCCAAGAAGCTGAAGGACTTGCCAAGGCTGCTGCTCAACTTCAAGATGCTGTTACCCAACTCACCAACCAAAGAAATACCCTTGGCCAAGAAAATGAGGATCTTAGAAGAAGACTCAATGCTCTTGCCCAAGAAAACGAAGAACTCAAAAAGAGACTTTCTGACTTTGGTCAAGTCAACACCTTGATTGACAACCTTAACGCCAGAATTAAGCAATTAACTGACGACAACACCAACCTCGCTGGAAACCTTCAAAGAAAGACCCAAGAAGCTGAAGGTCTCGCCAAGGCTGTCGGTCAACTTCAAGATGCTGTTACCCAACTCACCAACCAAAGAAATACCCTTGGCCAAGAAAATGAGGATCTTAGAAGAAGACTCCAAGCTCTTGCACAAGAAAACGAAGAGCTTAAGAACAAGCTTGCTGAATTTGCTCAAGTCAGCATCTTGGTTGAATCCCTCAATAACAGAATCAAGCAATTGACTGATGACAACGCTAACCTCAATGGAAGTCTCCAAAGAAAGACTCAAGAAGCTGAGGGACTTGCCAAGGCCATTGCCCAACTTCAAGAAGCTGTTCAAAGACTCACTAACCAAGCCAACGCTCTCACTCAAGAAAATGAAGACCTTAAGAGAAGACACAATGCTTTGAGTGCTGAAAATGAAGACCTTAGAAAGAGAGTTGCCCAACTTGCCGACGCCAACACTGTCATCGAACAACTTAATGCTAAAATTAAGCAACTCACTGAAGAAAATACTAGAGTTACCCATATCCTTAACCAAACTGCTGCTGAACGTGACAACCTCAGAGATACTTTGGCCAAGGTTCAACCCGCCCTTCAACAACTTGCTGACCTCCAAAAGGCTTATGCTGCTCTTGGAGAGGAAAGAAACAGACTTCTTGAGGAAATTCAAGCCCTCAGAAGAAGAATCTCTGAACTTGAACAAAGTTCTACTGTTATTGACCAATTGAATGCTAAGATTAGAGAACTCACTACCCAACTTGGCCAACTCAATGAAGCTTACCAAGCCAAGCAAAGAGAAAATGATGCCTTGAATGATGAAATCAGAAGATTGAGAATTGAAATCGAAAGATTGAAGGGCTTGAATGCTGAAGCTAGCAGATTGGCTGAAGAAAACGCTAGACTCCAAAATGCTATCCAAATGAAGACTGCTGAACTCACTGACATCACTAATAGATTAACAGAACTCCAACGCGCTACAAACCAACTCGTGGAGGGATTGAACGGAAAGGTCAGAGAACTTGCTGCCATTCATCAAAATAAGTAATTAACTGAATTGTAAGAAATTAATGTTGTCATGCGATTCTATATTATTATGGATATATCAAATTTGACAAAAAACCAACTTTAATTCAGTGTGAATTCTTTTAGCCTTACCTGAGTAATCAACCCTAGACATAGGCCGGACTTGTTGTTTACTCTAAACAATTTGTTGAGTAAGTGCCATTCGAATTATTTGAATTGAATACATCCTTGTTAATTTTATTTCCAATGAGAGCAATATTCTTCCTAGCTATTTTGGCCTTGGCATTCCTCGTGTACTCAAAAAGATGGTAAGAGGATTTCAACCAAGATAATTTCTTCTAGTCGAACAAGAATTTTAGAAACTGAGGAGACTGTATACAACGAAGTAAACAATATTACTCTGAAGAACAAAAATTTCCCCTATTATGGACAGTTTTACACAGGATTTATTACCATTGATAACAAAACTCAAGCCAAGTTGTATTATAATCTCTATGCCTTCAATGAGACCAACATTTCTGCAAACGCTCCTTTAGTAATCTGGCTTGAAGGAGGACCAGGTTGCTCTTCCATGTGGGATAGTTTTGAGGCCCTGGGGCCCGTACAAGTCCTTGGCAGTGAAAATAATTTCACCTTTGTTAGAAATAATTATACTTGGAACAAACTTGCTCACTTGCTATTTATTGATCAGCCTGCAGGAACAGGATTTTCAGTCCAAAATGGGTTGAATGTGAGTACAACTTGGCAGGCTGCTGAAATGTTTAATATCTTCTTAGCAAGATTCTATCAACTTTTCCCAATGTTGCAAAACAAGGGCCTCTATATTTTTGGAGAGTCTTATGGAGGAAAATATGTTCCTGTGTTCACTTATACCCTCCTGCAAAATAAGACATTCAGCAATCAGGTCAAAATCCTTGGGGCTGGTGTGGGCAACCCTTGGTCTGACCCAATCGCTCAAGCTAGAACCTATAGCACTTTTGGATATGTCACAGGATTGATTGACCAGAGAGGAAGAGATATTCTGAATTCGAATGAAACAACTATTTTTGAGAAGATTGCTAATCAGGAATGGTGGCAAGCCACATACTTGGCTGACCAAATTATCCATGACTTGACAGACATGGCTGGTGATATTACCATGTATGATTATAGAGAATATGACCCTTATTATGGAGAATACATTGATTGGCTAAATACCCCAGAAGCACAGAGCTTCCTCGGGATTCCTCCCACAGAGTATGATGATTGTAATTCTGACGTTTCAGATGATTTCTATGGAGATAATTGCCAGAGCGTGGCTTGGGTTTTCCCAGAATTATTAAAGCAAATCCCTTTCATCTTCTATCAAGGGCAGGACGACCCCCTTTGTGACTATGAAGGCGTCATGAACTTCATCAATGAGCTTAACTGGCCCAAAATAAAGGAATTTAGAAAATCGAAAAGAGTGCCTTGGAAACTAACTAATGGAACTATAGCAGGCTTGGCAAAATCTTATTCTAACCTGACCATGCTATTGATTTTTAAGGCTGGTCATATGGTTCCTTGGAACCAACCTAGATCTGCATATGAAATGTTATATAACTTCATGAATAATATCTCCTTCGTTTCTAATCAGTAGTCTATCAATCATAAACTAATCGTATAGAATGTGTCGTAAGGTATTTTGCACACTCACATTAAGAGAGCTCAATGCTTTAAGAGAGTTTATGAGTAATAAAAGTAATAAACTATTGTTAACTCCCGATGAGCATGAGCATCGAAATATCAAATACGAAACACTACTCGAAGTTCGAAGACGAGAAAATCAATCCTAATGATCTATACAATATTGGGAACAGTGATGCGAATGTTGTTGTGACTCCTCCGAGAACAAAACAGAGAAATTCACCATTAGTAATAGATATCAAAGAAGATTCTCTAAAGGAAGGAACTCAAAAAACCTTTGATTCTCCAGAGACAGTAAGCAAAACACCAATGAGTATAATTATCAATAGGGGAAGTCAAACTACTTAAGTTCAAAGAACTTATTCGCATCATTGAAGAATTTATTGACTTCAAGTCCGAAACAAGAAGAAAATAATGAAAAGAAATTGCTAGAAATTAGGACAAAGAGCTTAGAACAAGAAGAGAAACGTAATAAATTGGAACAGGAACTATTTTACCGATTATCATTAAGAGGTATCTAATATTTCACACAATTTATAACTTATTTAGGTCTTGATGACGATAAACTAGTTGAAGCAGTGGAATATGTAGAAAGCCATCAAGTCAAAGAGAATATTGAGGAGACTATAAATGAAATGTTAGAACATCTAAAGAAAACTCAAGTTGCAAATAAAGATTATAAAACCACGGAACCATATTTTAGTCCTACTAAAAAGAAAGACCTTGAACAAGAGCTTATGCCCAAATCGAAGACTGTATGCTGTATGATTTGTCTTGAAAATCAGAACGAAGAAGACATGAAAAAGCCACTTCCATGTAGACATGAATTTTGCATAGATTGCCTGAGGAATTATCTCACAGAAAATATAGGCAATAATAAAGTAACACTGATTTAACAACAGGGCTTAATCAATAGGTTTTAGATCTAAAATGTCCAGATGCTGAGTGTTTAGAAATATTTGATGACCATCAAATACAAAATTTATTACCTCCGGAGTGGTTCTTTAAATATAAGCGATACAAGAAAAATGTTTTATTGTCCAGAATAAAGAACCTCAAGTGGTGTCCAAATAATCAGTGTAAGAGATTCGTTATTTTCCAAGAGGGTATGGAGAAAATAAAATGTCGCTGTGGAACAGAAGTTTGCACAAAGTGTGGGCTGCATTATCATCCTAATCAGAGTTGCCAAGAATTTATTGAAGAGGGCTTCTGGTCTAATGTTAAGGGAGATACAATAGTAAAATGCCCTAAATGTGGGCATGGTGTTGAAAAAATTGAAGGATGCAATCACATGACCTGCGCGTATTACTTTCTTAGAAGCATTTTAAAAATATAGTTACTGCCAATATCAGTGGTGCTGGCTATGTGGTGGTAAATATTCTAGAATTCATTATGTTGAAGAAAATCCCTTTGGATGTCCAGGATTAAGTTCAGGTAAAATTAAGTAATATCTTGCTTATGAGTAGGAAACCACACACGTCAAGAATGGACCCGTGGAAGAATTATATGTCTAAGAATCAAAACACTTATCTTGTTCTTGATTTCTCCCATAATATACTTACCTCTGCTCATATTCTGGCTTGCTTTGCTTCCTTATCTTATTATTAAGAGGGCTCTTTCAAGAATAAACTCAAGCGCTGCCAGGATTTGCAAATGTCTAACACTGATCCTTTCTCCTCTTTTACTTCCTATTACGATCCTCGGAATATTAATTTCTCTTTGTTTTGTCCTCAACGCATTTGTTGGAACTCGTCAAAGAAGAAGAGGAAGAGGTGCCATTCTATATATACTTCATGTTCTTCTTTTCCTGCTTGGTGTCATCCTCTTACCTCTTACGCTGACAATCAGCTTTTTCGTAGGCTTATTCAATATCTACAAAATATCTTCAGATTTATGGCGAATGCTCACACAATAATTCATCAGTCGGACTGAGATATTGGCCTGTCTAACTTTCTATTACTCAGTATCTTTATTGAATTGATTGTAATAAAGTGCTTAAATTATGGATAGTTCTATACTATAGAAAGAGTCTAACAATGTACACACAAGATTTTAAGAATTTCCTAACAAAGAACATGAATTAATATGTCATAATCCAACTAACTCTTCTAGTATAATGTTGAGAAATTCCAAATGCTACTAGCATAGGAGCAGCAAGAAACATCAGTATAAGCTCAGGCCCCAACGACTCCAGCAACCATAGGAACAAAAAGCTTGACAATATAGCTAAGCAATATGCTCCATTAATATATGCCATCACCTGGCAATCCACTTTCTTTCCGAACATATTATACACCTCTTCACTAACGCACGAGCTAATAAATCCATCTACAGTCATTACCACAAAGAAAACTATCAAGAATCCAAGTCTGTAATAAGAAATAAGAGCCCCTAACACTGCAGCTCCTGCCTCCACTGCCAAAGACTGTTCTAAATAACTTGTAAACCTATCTTTGGAGTAATATCTCTGACCCAATTTTCCCCCTAGACCTCTTAGGACAATGCCAATACCTCCCATGATTGAGATAAATTTGTCACTCATTTCTATTCTCATTCCTAGGGTCTTGTACGAGTAGAGGAGATAGCTGCTAAGAATGGAGCTGCAAAGGGTAATTAAGAATAAATTTCTGAAAGGCTTAGAAGCTTTTGCTTCAGCAATGGAAGGACAATCAATCGGCTCGCTATTAAACAAAGCTCCGAATTGCCCAAGAGATGCACGATCATTATAGGAAAGCAACTTCTTTTCTTTCTGTTGCTTCAATTTTTTATAGTCTCTTTCTACGAAGTTAAGAATAGGGTTCATCGACATTCCACCCACAAATCCAACAACTATCATGATTAAGGCTGAGACCTCCAGGAATGTGTCTACATGATCTCCAGCATTAGGGTAATAGATGACCTTTTCTTCATTGGCATATTCATAAAATTGCATAATGTCTTCATTATTAGGGTTTAGATAGGAGCTTGAATAAAAGTTAAGTAGAAAAGCTCCAAATCCATTAGCCAGATAAAAGTACCCTTTTATTCTATCTTTTGCGTTGACGAAATGTTGTAGTACAACAACATAAGGAATGCTATAGGTTAGTCCAATCATAAGCCCTGGAATAAAACCCAAAAAGAGTGCATAGGTAACTTCATTAATATAAAGGAATGAAGAGAAAATAAGACTGAGTCCAAGACCTCCAAAGCCAATTATTTCTGCCTGCCACAATCCATATCTATTCGCAAATTCCTCTGTGTAGTACCAACCAAAAGAGAATCCCAAAAACATGAATAAAAACATATGGTGATAGTGCTCAGACTTTCCATATGCTGGATCTTCCTTTTGAATGTAAGAAGCAACATAGGGAGAAATTGATCCCCAACTATACAAAAATCCTTGTGCCATGTGAATAATAAAGCATCCAACTAGTAATAAATGCTTTCCATATTTCTTTTTCAAAGCGTCAAATAATTTCAAATCCTGAACCTCGTCACTGTCTAACTTTGTTTTAGTGGCATTTTCATAGCTAGGAATGATTGGTTCTTCAATTTCGAAAGTTTCCATAGGCTTCTTCTTTCTTCTTCTCTTGTCTTTCAGAATTGGAGATGTGTCAGTGTCATGCACAGAAAGAGACTCTTCGGAATCTACTCTCCGTTCAGGGGTCACCTTGTGAGTTTCTTCGCTGACGTATTTTTGAGCAAATTTGTTTAGTTTCAATGAGTCCTTTGAAATTGATGTGTTGTGAAAGGGACTGGCACTCCCTTTTCTCAGGGAAAGCCTATTGAATGCAGGTCGCTCTGCTGAATTAGATACCAATTTTTTATGGTCCGATTTTTCATCTTCACGAAGATCTGGGATGCTTCGAACGCTTACAGATCTTTTTCCAGGAAGGTTAATCTTGTAGTTGTCCCATGAGATACTTTTAGCTCCTTGAGCAGGTTTTACCTTTTTTATATTCAATCCTAACAGTTAAAACATAAACTAAAGGTATACCTTCAAACAGATTGGTTACCTTCTTGTTAGAACTTCTACCGAGAGGGGTAGCTACATTATCAAAAACAGCTGAATCTGATTTCCTAAGTGGAATCTTTGTCGGTGTTTTCAAAGTTTTATCAGGATCGCTCTTCATTCCTCCATTATTTATCAAATTCTCCTTCATTCTTGGAGACAGATCTAAGTCGTCATCATTATCTTGGACGGGTTCATTAGTAGGTGGCTTCGTGCTTGGATTAACAAGTTTAAAAGCGGGAAGGTGTCTTGCCCTATTGAATTCACCGACCATGGTCACAGTCCTGCTTGAGATTCTGGTTGGAAGAGCTTCATCCTTGGGAAATATCTGAGATTGAAATTCTTGCAACATTACTTCGAAAATCACATTGGGATGATGGAGATTCTTTGACTTAATGTAACTACTAAGTTCTTCACGATATTTTTCAGCTGGAGTCTTAGTCTCATTCTTATCGGCAAAGGACCGCTTTACGTACTTTTCCCGGATAAAGGCGTACACTTCGTCAAGGGTTGAAGTGCTAGTTGGTCTTTTTTCTGGTTCGATTGCTTCCCAATATTTATTATTTTCCTCATTATTCACATTCTTAAGGAGATACATCTCGTTCAGGGTCCAGTAGTCTAGCTTTGTTGATTTCACTCTTGTCAGGTTGGCACCCAGACTTCTATGACCACCGGAACATTTAAAACATATGAGAACTCCAAATCCTAAAGAGTACCACTCTGGATATGAGTGTCCACAATCTGCACAGTATTTGTATTTGGGATCATTGAGCAGGATCTCAAAGGCCCTATTTTTTAGGTCTTCAGAGATGTTTTTGTCCATTTTGAAACTAAATAAAAAATTTATTCGTTTAATGTTCTTTTCGAAGTGTCTTAGGAGAAATCCTAGCTGAAAATACTGTATTGCAAGGTCATAACGAATGAACTCCCACAGATAGAACTGGAGCTATCTCAGCTGAATAAAATTTACAACCCACTTGATTCAAGTTCAGCTATTGTTCTAAGAAAGGTATATAAAAACCTCCTTTTTTTATTAAATGTAGGCTGAATATGAGTTGAAAATTATTTCTCTGATGGCATTATTGTAACCTAACTAGTATTCTATTATAATGAAATGAAATGTCCACGTTGTTAATTTGAGTAAAACAATATGAATGTGAAAAGGAAAGCAAGGATTGCTATGAATATCATTTTCAATGTTAGGATATTTTTTTCTCTTAGGTCCCCTATTCAGCTCTAATATTTTAAATCTTTTATTTTTCAAAATGAACATTTCAAAGGAGGATCATAAGGTTCTAAAAGGTAACAATGAGAATCCTTTCCTAAAGCTTCTAAGACTTCTTATGGTGGACCGCCGATAAAAAAACTCCATACATCGTTAAGGGAGGGATAAAAGATTCCAATTATTACATCCGTATCAGTTTTATTTCACGTTTTCTCATTGTTGGTAGTTGTTAGTGATTTAAAAAACTGCTGGTACAGGAAAGCTGACAAAGAGACTATTTTAGAAGAAAAACAGACCTTCAATAAGGCTCTCCAGGTGGCAAATTTTGAAGGTATACTTGAAATTTTGGCCAAGCCCATCTCCTCCTTTGACAAGCAAGCTGACTATACTTTTGAAGTGTTGAGTAATGGAAAGGCTTTAACTTTTGAGCTTCAAACGGTCATGAATGTTTATCCTTTCAGATGGCAATTTTTCTTGAATAAAGTTAGTGATGAGTTTACATCTGAATTGTTGCAAGAAGATTTGATCAGTCCTTTATTGAGTACCCTCAAGGCCATGGAAATGAGAGTCAATTTATTGAAGAAACATTTCCTCGATCTTGAAGCTGAGCATATGAAAAAGTTAAATGATCGTGAGAAGACTCTCTATAAATCAAAGCTTGAGGACTCCGAAGATTATTGGAAATATCTAGTCCATGATATGGTAAAAATCAGAATATTTTGATCTAATTGTCAGCCTATTGATTACAAGCTCCAGGATTTTGATCTATCTGATGCAGGAAATTATTTCTTCAAGACCTATTCAAAGATGAAGATGAGGAGTATGAAGATTATTATTGAAGTCATTGATCTCCTTAGAGATTGAAGAAATGGAAGAAAGACAAGAAAGAGAAAGAAGAGAAAGAGAGGCCAGGGATGCTAGAAAGAGAAAAGCTGATGAACTGACAAATGCTAATGCCAATTCGATTGCAACAGCCTGTAGAGAATATTTGGGTCTTGTTAATCTTGTTAGATGCTGATGAATATGTTGAAAACGCAGACGAAATTAATAAAAAGATTGCTTTGGAGAAGAAACTCAAGGAAAAAGAGGAAAAGAAGAATAAAAAGACAAAGTTGAGTTTCTTGTAATTGCATATCTGATTCAGAGTTTTAGAGTCTTTATAAGCCTTCACCATAAACTTTTATGTTAATTATGTATTATTATTTTCGCAAAGGGAGCTTCTTTATTTAATTAAGTTAGATAACGATAAAATTGTTATACAAATTCCGCGACATGGAAGAGCCTGTCCAAGACTCAAAGAACTCGAATGAGCCCCTAAATGAGAGTCCTAACATTAAAGATAAACGATCAAGCAGCCATTTTGGGTAATCTATTCTTCAACCTTTTTATGAATCTAATTAGAGATGATTATGTAGTAACAGATATCGACGCAAGGCCAACCCTGAACATTAACTTTAATGAAACTCCCAAGAGGTCCAATATGACATTTCAGCCAGATCAATCTTTGAATAGCACATCTAGAAATCAAGCCGAGGCCCAAAAATCAAATATTAACAATGTCCTTCATGAGGCTCTCAACAAAGATTCCCAAATTAACTCCAATAATGCTCTCATTTCCCAGGACAAAAAAGAGCAAGCACCTGAGAATAGCAAGTCCAAAGATCCCCCTAAGGAGTTGGATAATATTGAATCGCATAAAGTGCAAGACCTTGCCCAGGGGAGTACTCCGCTATTTGAGCATAAATCAACAGCCCAGCCCAATGTGATTAAACCTCCAACGATCAAAAAGAAATCTGAAGGAAAACATCACAAAAGAAGGACCTCAGCGAAAAATAATAGAAAGAATAGCGGTTCGAAAGAAAGACCTGCAGAGACATCGATCGAATATCAACCTACTGAATCCAGCGTGCAAGAAAGAGCATATACTAACCCTTCAGATACTAGAACCTTTTCAGAGAGCAAAGAGAGAATAAGGACAATAGGAGTAGATAGCATTGCAAGATCATTCCCCAAGAAGCGTTCAATTGACAATACAGAGGCATATAGAAGTGAAAATGGCATATATAAAAAGGAAACCCTTGTTACTGAAGGAAATGGAACCTATAAGCTTCAAATTTTGCCTACAGGAATCCCACAAAAATACAAGCAAAATACTAGGGAACTCTTTGGAGACACTGAACCCTCACTTCCTATAATTATGGCAGGTGAGGAGGTTCATGAATATAGATTGAGTGATTATAAGAATATCACTGGGCAGCCTGCAGAGAAAGTTGTCAGAATTTTTAAGAGGAAGGCACACAACAAGGATAAATCTGAGGAAAATTACTCTAATCTCATAAAGCCCAAAGTTGAAAAGAAAGAGGATAAAATCAGGCAACAAAGAGAAATTGAGAAAGAACAAAGAAGCAAAATAAAAAGCGCTGGTTCCACTGCTCGTTCACTCGAAGAAAAACAACAACATTCATTGTCTATCCTAGTCGATATCTATGGAGGGAGAGGTAGTCATAAACCAAGTCCCAAAAGGGACTTCCCAAAGACCACAAAGGCCATCAAGTCCCCAGAAATCGATGCATATAGTAGCCACATAAAACAGCTCGATAATTTACAGGCCACTGACCTTACAGGCCTGAATTCTGTTGAGCTTACTAGTGGTGTTACAAGGTCGAAGACTCCAAATACTGAAAAGAAAGTCGATGTCCCTAGGCTAAATTTAAAGAAATTGCATTCTCAGGCCACTCAGAAGAAAAAACAAACTACCATCTCAAATCCCTATAACAATGTCAAGCCTAAATACATGGATCACTTATCTAAGCCAGAGCAGCCTGTAGAAGAACCTCCAGCTAAGAAACCAGAAGTAAGACCAAGAACTGTGAATAATCAGGGCAATAAGCCTCCCAGCCGAAATTATGATTTTGGCAAAGGCCTCTGGTCTAAGGAGGAAGATAAATCTGCGGTTTCTCATTTATTAAAACCTAGTGCAGCAAAACACTACTTGAAGTGAAGAATTTCAAGTTTATTTTCTAATCTTTTAGGAAAGATCAAAATCAGTCGTTGGATCATGGCCAAACTAGTAAGCGTGACTCTTCCAAGAGAGTCCCTTCAGGAAGAATGAATAGCAGTACCTTAGTTAGACAGATTTATAGAATCAGAGAAAGTACATCTGGTAGCAGGTATAGAACCTTTGTTATTCGGCTAATCATTAGACGTGGCTCCGAGTCTAGAGAAAACATGAACGACCTCGATCTTTCTTATAGTAAACAGCTCCAGAAAGAAGGCGTTCATCCTTTCCGAGACTCGGGAAGCAACTTCAATAAAACCCCTGCAAGAAGACTTGTTAGTCTTAACAAATTAAGTAAAGAGAATGAGTAATAATCACCCAATTTGTCTTAAGCAAATTAGATCTCCACTTGCCAGGCTCTCTATCTTAAAGAATCTACATACAGACAGCTCAAAGAATACCAGAAATCCAGCTGCAAACCTTACAATGGAGATTGATAGCCGACAAGGCACCCCAAGTATGGAAGCAGGCTACCGCCTTCCAAAAGAAATTGATCCCTCGAGCAATTCTTCTAATAAAGGAAGTGGAATGTTCTTCTTCCCAAAAGAAGGAAGAAATAAGCTCGAAACAACCAAAATTATTTTCAATTATGCTGGTACTCCCAGCTCGAGCGGTAAGGGTGTTAAGATTCCACAGGTAGAGAGTATTATCAATCTTCTGAGTTTATTAGGAGAAAAGACCTGATATTTTCAATCTTGCAAATGCCAGTAAAATTCCCGGTCCAGGGCATTATGATACCATGTCTCCAAGTACCAAAAAGAATGGAGGGTTCTCCTTCACAAAGGGCAAGCGTGGTGATATTGTAATTATTTGAGTGATATTTGATTAACTGAATAGACCAATCTTCCGCTAATACAGGAAATAAATAATAAGCTGGACATAAAAATTGACATCCGAAATTTGTAGAATACAGTTTTTCAATGGGTTTCTGTAGACAGTAATCAATAGCTAATTTTTCCACTTTGTGCGTAGCACTATATCTACTTCATTTTTGTACTTTGTATCTATCCAATTCTCTAATCAAAAGATACCAATAGAATTTTAATAAAATCTTATCTAGATCAGAAATGGTAATTCCTGCCCATTCTCAGCCTAACCTTCTCTAGGGAAAGAAGAAGTTCGATAAGTCAAAGTCAGTCACCTTCAAACTCATCTGGAGAAGTACTGACGATCCTGAAGAAGCAAACAAGAATCTATCTGAAAGAGTATTCAGTCTTGTTGAGCCTCCAAGAAGCCAGGCCGATAAAGTACCCCTTGAAAATGAGTCATAATTGCCTTAGATTGACACTGCAGCTAGAGACAGGATTTTGGCCCAGTTCACTAAGCAAGATCTTGGTTTAGAGGAGCCCAAGAAGCCCAAGAAGAAGAAGACCACTATGGATGTTGCTCATGAGCAGGTATAATTGAAAGAGTTATAGAACTGAGATGAAAAGGTTAAAGGAAGAGAAGATCTGTGGATTACTCACTTGATGAGAATGAGACAGAAGGCTGAGGAAGAAGAAGCAGAAAGAGAAGAAGAGGAAGAGAGAAAGAAGGCTGAAAAGGCCAAGAAGGTCTCTAAATACGTTGTTAAGAAGGGAAAGGAAGTCAAACCCCAAAAAGAAAAAAATGAAGGCGAGAATAAGGAAGATGATGAGGATGACTGGGAAGATGATGACGAAGAAGGTGAGTGGGAAGACGCCGATGAAGATGAAGTTGAATATGAGATTGAAGAGATCGAAGAGGATGAAGAAGAGGTCGAAAGACGTGATGCTGAAAAACTTAAGAAAGAACAAGAGGACTGCCCTCCTTTGGTCGACCCAGAAACAGCCAAGAAACTGGAAAGAGAGGAATATTTGAGGAAATTGGCTGAGGAAGATATCGATCTTAGAGCTGTTGAAGTCTCAAAGGTAAAAGAATAAATAAGTGTGTAAAAAGTTAGGATATCAAAACTAAAAGATTTGATGAGTTTGGTCTCCCACTGGAATCAAGATATAACTATTATCAGCATATTGTTGATCCTGATTCAGGTGGTAACCCTGATTTCGCCTTTGTTGCCAAGTACGATAAGCCTCCCCAATTAACTGTGGATATTGATCTTAAAAAGGAAGAAATGACTCCTGAAGGCAAGGATTCAACCATGATTAATTAAAATTTCTAGAAAGGGAAGTCTTCGAAGCCCTCGAATACGAAGGAGAAGACGGTGCTTATGAAGAATTGGAAGATAATTTTGTGGAAATGCTCATCGAAGGAAAGGAAGTTGTCTTCGAGAAGAAAGAAGATAAGTTCAAAGATCTTAAAACTGATCTTCCAATCAAGCCATCTAATAAAAGCAAGGAACTCCCACTTGCTGATGATGTCCAACCTAAAGATAACAAAAAAGTTACCTTTGGTGAAAACAAAGTCATTGAGATGGAATCCTCAAAGCCTAAGAATGATTCAAAGAAGAAGAAGGAAGCTAATATTGAGCCTCCAAAGCCTAAGGCAAAGGAGGTGATGCCTGATCCCATTCCTAAGAACAAGCCTACTGGCAAGGACAGTATTTTAAGTAAGAAGGATTTCCAGAAGGTTTTGGACCAGCACATTGCTATGTTGAAGGAAAAGCATAGAGATGAAAGAGAAGCCAATAGAAAGAAATACAATATGCCTGATTCTGATGAGGAAGAGGAAATTGAGGAAGTCTCCGATGATGAACCTTTTGTTGAAACTGTTGAAAGGCTCAAATATGAAGAAGATATTGCCATGAAACAGCTCATGGAAAGACTTGAGCAAGAAGCTGAAAACTCTGAGGAAGAGGAATTGAGTGATATGGAAACAGAGGTATTTTCTATTCCATAAATTCTAAAATATAAGGTGACTGTTGACGATAAAATTAGCACTAAGATTGTTCCCACTAATACTCCTAAGTTGAATGTTGTTAAAGAAGAGGTCGCTAAGAAGAAGAAGAATGTAGATTATTACAGAGAAAGATGTTAAATTGTTAGAAAAAAAGCGAAGAAGGAAAGAGCCAGGCTGAAGAATCTAAGAATGATAGTGATAATGATGCAGATGTCTTAAGAAAGGAGGAATTATTTAACAAGAGACATAAAGATGAAACTCCTGAGGAGAGGAAACAGAGAAAGGCTTTAATCAAGCAATTTAAGCAGGAAAGAAAGGAGAAAAAGAAGAAGTTTAAGGAGACCTTCGAAGTAAAATGGTTTATTGGTTATCTTAATTGGATAGACCAAGAAGAAACAGCAATTGAAGATTGTCCAAAGCCAAAGAGAAAACTTACAAGGTCTGTCACTCTACAAGCTGTCATAGGGCAACATGAGTTATGGACAAGTATATTACAATAAATTATGTAAGAGAGAGACTAGGTATATTTGTGCATTATGGATGAACACACACGAGAAGTTCTGGCCCTTTAAACAATTTGTGAAATTAGCTATATATTCATTTTCACTGTGGATTATCTTTTGCCCTGTTTATGAAAGTCTTTATAAGCTTTAACAGAGCCCGTGTTTTCTCTCTATCACATGAAAAGTCCTTTCTGTTCATTAAGCTAAAAGAGTACACTGATATGCAATCATTTATTGATGTTTGATATGCCTCCTTGTCAAATTTAACAAAAATCCATTCAGTCAGGCTAGTAGCTATTCCATAAGAATATCTATATTTACTCTCCATTGTTATAAACTTTCCATAGAAAGAGCATGCAATCAGGCAACGAGCAGCATCGTCATTCCTGGCCTCAAAGACAGGAATGGTCAAATCATTATAACACAATCCATACTCGGCTTTTCCTCTAAATTCTATATCCTGTCTCTCATCATAGTGTGTAATTTCTATAGGTGATTTGACTGTCCAGGTTGTCCCAACAACAGAACTCAAAATGAGTGAGAAGACCGGTCCTTTTCGATCAGATCTTTTTATGGGAAGCGCATGGGCTCTAAACCAGTGTTCTAAGACAGCAACAGCAAGGTCCAAGGACTCCTCTTTGATCTCTTCTTGTTCCCATCCCTTGAGAAATTCTTCAAGTTTATTTTCACTGAGTAATTGTTTTGGTGTTTTCTTGTACTTGGTATCGAAGTAGTGATCATGAAAAGTATTGACATTTTGAATTTGTGAAGGAGTGAAGAACACCAGGTTTCCAAATGAGTAGCGTGGGAGGGAGAATAGGGATTTTAGGGGGATTTTTTTCAGCATAGAAGTAGCTCTTTGGATTTATAGATTTATTTTATTAAGGGAATTGCTTCATGAGCACCATAGTATGAACATAGAAGTCAGGCCACAATACAGAATTTTTCTACAAAAAGACATTCAAGCGGATACAACTAAGAGTCTTTTGAGGAATCCTCAGCCGGTTCCAAATTTACTGTATTTTTCAGAGTTCTATACTCATACAGGGCGTTCTTAATAAAAGCATATGTCTTCTTCATAATATCTTCTATATTTTCCTGCAACTTCTCTTCATCAGAAAGATTTAAGGAATAAGTATATGTCTTGAGCTTGTCAATAGGCTCAGTAATATTATACATAGTGAAGATCCAAAGGTCGAGGTTAGTCACCAGACCATAAGATCTTGGAAATCTATATCTTTCGGCAATTGCTTTAGTTACCTGGGCACATTTTTTAAGAGTGTACTCCTTTGCACCAGACTCCTCAAATACAACGAAAGGATATGGCCACGACATTTGATAAAAGGAGTAATCTGCACTGGCTTTGATCTTCGAATCAATATTTATGACACCCGTTTCGATTTTGATCTTCGGATCACAATTCGCGATCAGCATCATCATTTCATGAATGGCTGCGCCCTTTGTCTCGTTAGTTTTTGATATAACTATCTGATTCCATAGCCTGAAGAAGGAAGTTATGGTTTCAAGATCCTTAGACTTAATCTCTTGAGTCTCAAGTCCTAAAACAAAGTTTTCTAATTGGTTTTTCTTCAAAATATTAGGTAAGAAGTCTCCAAATTCTTTCTTCACGTTGAGCTTGGATTTCTTTGAAGCAGCTTCAGCAGCATTCTCGCTGGCCAGGCTTGTGAAGGCATATTTGTAGATATTATGAAGCGTTCTTATCTTATTCATAAATTAAAAATCTTTTTTAGGAATCAATTCTCGAAAGCAAAACAAAACTGATACAGGCTAATTCAAAAAATGTATCATACATCACATGTATACAAGTACATTAAGTATTCAGCCGACACAAACTATCTAGAACGAAGTTTAAATACTAGAATACTACAAATGAATTAAAAAACAGAGACAATCCTTATTGTTTGGTCTTCAAAAGCTGTTCCATAGCTGAGTGAAAGTTTTGAGGATTTCCAGCATTCCTATCAAGCATCTTCTCATCCTCAACTTTAACCCTTGTAAGAGCAGTATATTTTGCTAATTTTTCCGAGATTTAATTAATGCATGAATAAAACTTTATTCCAAGTTTAGGATACTTTAAGAATATCTCTGTTAGATAAAACGGGTGCAAAATTATGTTTCTATGGAAAATTTGTCACAAATCCTTTCAATTTCCTAAAAATGATTACAAGTAAAAAAAAGTTAGTCCTTAAAAAAATACTAACCCTAGTCAAAATTTGGCGAAAACGTATTCGAGTGTTATAGTGTATGTAGTAAGTTGCAGTTTTTAAT
>Ga0065720_1002790_pt1 | contig 71709 bp, 81 predicted proteins | sample Thericmetagenome_FD_59107 | JGI IMG/M metagenome (GOLD analysis project Ga0065720, IMG submission 59107) | Thermophilic microbial communities from the Joint Bioenergy Institute, California, USA of rice/straw/compost enrichment - eDNA_2 v2... | ecosystem: Engineered > Solid waste > Grass >...
GTCGGCTACTGGTCGGCGAGGTAGCGGTGGACGAGGGTGACCGCCATGGCGCCCTCTCCGACCGCCGAGGCGACCCGCTTCACCGAGTCGGCGCGCACGTCCCCGGCGACGAACACCCCGGGGATGCTCGACTCCAGGTGGTAGGGATCGCGGTCCAGCGGCCAGCCGGGCGGCCGCTTCCCGTCGACGACGAGGTCCGGTCCGGTGCGCAGGAACCCGCGCTCGTCGCGGAGCAGGACGCCGTCGAGCCACTCGGTGCGCGGCGCGGCGCCGATGAAGATGAACATCGACCCGGCGTCGACGGTCTGCTTCGCGCCGGTGGTGCGGTCGAGCAGCACCAGCTTCTCCAGGTGCCCGTCGCCGCAGGCCTCGGCGACCTCGGTGCGGGTGCGGACGTGGATGTTGTCGATCGCCTCGATCTGCTTGATCAGGTAGGTCGACATGGACGCTTCGAGGTTCGGCCCGCGCACGAGCATCGTGACGTCGGCGGCGTGCCGGGAGAAGAACACCGCGGCCTGGCCCGCCGAGTTGGCGCCGCCGACCACGTAGACGTGCTGGCCGGCGCACGCGGGCGCCTCGGTGGCCGCCGATCCGTAGTAGACGCCGCGGCCGGTCAACTCGGCGACGCCGGGGGCGTCGAGGCTGCGGTAGGAGACACCGGTGGCCAGCACGACCGCGTGCCCGGCGATCTCGCTGCCGTCGCCGAAGCGGACGACGCGGGCGGATCCGCGGGCCTCCAGCGCCACGACCTCGCGGGCGGTGAGGACCTCGGCGCCGAACTTCGCGGCCTGGCGGCGAGCGCGGTCGGTGAGCTGGGCGCCCGACACGCCGTCGGGGAAGCCGAGGTAGTTCTCGATGCGGGAGCTCTGGCCGGCCTGCCCACCGGTCGCGAGCCGTTCGACGAGGACGGTGCGCAGCCCCTCCGACGCCCCGTAGACAGCGCTGCCCAGCCCGGCCGGGCCGCCGCCGACGACGATGAGGTCGTAGAAGTCGCCGGTGGGCGTGGTGGTGAGGCCGACGGCGGCGGCGATCTCGGCCTCCGTCGGGTTGCGCAGTGCGGTGCCGTCCGGGGTGATGATCAGCGGGACGTCGGTGGCCGGGCAGCCGGCGGCCTGCAGCAGCCGCGCACCCTCCGGCTCCTCCACCGAGTACCACCGGTAGGGCACCGAGTTGCGGGCCAGGAAGTCGCGGGCGGTGAAGCACTCGGCCGACCAGCGGTGGCCCACGATGCGGATGTCCTCGACCGGCCGCTCGCCCACCGTGCGCCAGGTCTCGATGAGCGCGTCGACGACCGGGTAGAGCTTCTCCTCCGGCGGGTCCCACGGTTTGAGCAGGTAGTGGTCGATGTCGACGACGTTGATCGCCTGGATCGCGGCGTCGGTGTCGGCGTAGGCGGTGAGCAGGGCCCGGCGGGCGTGCGGGGCGATGTCCATCGCCTGCTCGAGGAACTCGATGCCGTTCATGTTCGGCATCCGGTAGTCCGCGAGGATCGCCGCGACCGGTTCGCCGCGCAGGACCAGCTCGCGCAGGGCCTCCAGCGCCGCCACGCCGGATTCGGCCCGGACGATGCGGTGGTCCTGGCCGTAGCGCCGGCGCAGGTCACGGGCGACGGAGCGGCTCACCCCGGGGTCGTCGTCGACGGTCATCAGAACGGGCTTGGGCATGCTCGCCTCTCCAGTGGCGGGGTACGCGGTCCGGTGGCCACGCCGGCACCGGGGCCGAACCTACCCGGGTGGCGAGGTCTCCGGCACCGACCGTCGATCCGCGCTGCCCCCGTTCGTACCAGGGGTGAACGGGCCGCCACCGGGGCGGCCCACGAGCCGGAGGAGCACACATGCGCCCGCTCACCGTCACCATGAACGTCACGCTCGACGGCGTCGTGCAGGGCGTCGGCCGGCCCGACGAGGACACCCGCGGCGGCTTCCCGCACGGTGGATGGGGCGGCTGGCACCAGGACGAGGTGCTCACAGCGGAGATGGGGCGCGGCATGGCCCGCGGCGGCGACATGCTGTTCGGCCGCCGGACCTGGGAGGACTTCGTCGAGGTCTGGAGCCGCGCCGAGGACGGCAACCCCTTCACCGCGCACATGAACGCCGCGACCAAGTACGTCGCATCGAGGACGCTCACCGATGTCGACGCCTGGGCGAACTCCGTGCTGCTGCCGGGGATGCCGCCGACGCGGTCGGGAGGCTGAAGGAGCAGGGCGACACGCCGCTGGCGGTCGTCGGCAGTGCGGCGCTGGTGCGCAGCCTGCACGCGGCCGGGCTGGTCGATCACCTCGTGCTGGTGATCCACCCGATCACGCTCGGGTGCGGGGCACGGCTGTTCGAGGGCCCGGCCCCGCTCACCCGGTTCGCCCTCGTCCGCAGCGTCGCGACCCCGTCCGGTCTGGTGATCGCGTACTACGACCGACGCGGCTGAGGCGTCGCGATCAGTCCAGGCGATGCGCCACGGCGAAGATCCGCCGGAACGGGAACCACGTGCTGCCGTCGGGCCGCGGCGGGTACGCCGCCCGCAGCCGGGGCGCCAGCTCGGCGGTGAACGCGGCGTAGGCGTCCTCGTCGAGCGCGTCGCGGACCGGCCGCAGCGCGGTGCCCTCGATCCAGCGCAGCACCGGATCGGACCCGGTGAGCCGCTGGAGGTAGGTGGTCTCCCAGACGTCGGCCCGGGCTCCGGCGCCCGCGATGAGCTCCGCGTACTCGGTGGGTTCGGCGACTGCCTCGGTACCGCGCAGCGTGACCCGGCCCGCCCAGCGCGGCTCGGCGGCCAGCTCTCGGACCAGCGCGTGCGAGGGTGCGGCGAAGTTGCCGGGCACCTGCATCGCGAACCAGCCGCCGGCGGGCAGCGCAGCGATCCAGCGCGGCAGCAGCTCGCGGTGCTGCGGCACCCACTGCAGCACCGCGTTCGTGACGACCACGTCGTCGGCCGGGCCGGGCTCCCAGTCGGCGGCGTCGGCGAGCTCCGCGGCGATCCCGCGCTCCCGAGCAGCGGCGACCATCTCCGGGGACGCGTCCAGCGCCACGATCTCCGCGTCGGGCCAGCGCCGGGCCAGCACCGGCGTCAGGTGCCCCGGGCCGCAGCCCAGGTCGACGACCCGGCGCGGCATCTGCGCTCCGATGCGCGCGATCAGGTCGTAGAACGGCCGGGAGCGGTGATCGTCGAACGTCAGGTACGCGGCGGGATCCCAGGTGGTGACCACCCGCATAACCGTACGCACGTACGGTTTAGGAGGGAAGCTGCCTGCCCACCTCGGCGGCCAACCGTCGCACGAGCTCCCGGTCGGTGCCCGGGTCGGGGCGCACCTGCAGCACGTACTTCCCGCGGCCCGCCACCTTGCGCTGCACGAACCACGCGCCCCCGCCGGGCAGATCACGGTGGTGCCGCGACCTGATCGACCCGGTGACCCGCTCGTGCACGACCTGCGGCACCTTCCCCGGCTCGCCCAGGCCGAACCGGCGCGGCGGCCGGTCCGCGAGCAGCACCACGCCGTCCAGCGTGTCCTCCTCCACCGCCTCGACGAGCACCAGCGCGCCGCCCTGCCAGGTCGCCTTCGAGACCAGGTGCCAGCCCACTCGCCGGGGCTCGTCGGGGTCGGGGAACCAGATGCCGTGCGAGGTGGTGACCAGGTGCCCACCGCCCACGATCGCCGCCCAGGCGAGGACGTGCTCGTCGGGCTCCAGCGCCCCGATCGATCCGTCCGGGGCGGGTTCGCGGCCCAGGAGCCGCCGCAGCAGGCGGTTCACCGGGCCGCCTGCTCCCGCAGCGTGATCGCGTACTGCTCCAGCGGCACGAGATCACCGAACATCTCGAAGTACGCGTCGGCCTCCTCGACCGGGTTGGTGCGCTGCAGCCGGGACTTGATCTCCGCGATCTGCCGCTCGACCAGCCCGAGCCGCACCCGGCAGATCACGCTGGACACGTAGCGGGCCTCGTCCGGGTTCTTCTTCGGCAGCTCCAGCGGCTCCACGGCCAGCTCGATCACCAGCGGGCGCAGGTCGTCGGTGCAGCAGCCGGAGACGTCGTCGATCCACTGCTGCCCGTCGCGCGCCGACGCCGCCCCACCCGCAGCGAGGATCGCGGCGTGCACCCCGGCGTACGCGGCGTGGGTGAACGCCTGCTCGGGCAGCTCGTCGAACTCGGGGCCGGCGATCGCGGGGATCTGCAGGGCGGCCTTGAGCGCCTCCCGCTGCAGGTGCAGCCGCGGATCGTCGCGGGCCGGGACGGGCGCCGCGGCCCGCCGGCGGGTGACGACGCGGCCACCGCCCGCCTCCTGGCGGACCCGCTCCACGACCATCGCGATGTCGTCCCAGGCGACCCAGCCCGCGAGCCGGCGCGCGTACTCGTCGCGCAGCTCCTCCCGGCGGATCTTGGCGACGACGGGCACGGTGCGCTTCAGCGCGGCCACCTTGCCCTCGGCGGTGTCGAGATCGTAGTCGCGCAGCATCGTGCGGATCGCGAACTCGAACAGCGGCTGGCGGCGCGCCACCAGGTCGCGCAGCGCCGTGTCGCCCGCGGACATCCGCAGCTCGCACGGGTCCTGCCCGTCCGGCGCGATCGCCACGAACGTCTGCGCGGCGAAGGCCTGGTCGCCCTCGAACGCCTTCAGCGCGGCGGCCTGCCCGGCCGCGTCGCCGTCGAAGGTGAAGATGACCTCGCCGAGATCGAACGAGTCGTCGCCGATGAGCCTGCGGATGACCGCGACGTGGTCGGCGCCGAACGCCGTGCCGCACGCGGCGACCGCGGTCGGCACGCCGGCCATGTGCATCGCCATGACGTCGGTGTAGCCCTCGACGACCACGACCTGGCGCCGCTTGGCGATCTCCCGCTTGGCCAGGTCGAGCCCGAACAGCACCTGGGTCTTCTTGTAGACCGGGGTCTCGGGGGTGTTGAGGTACTTGGCCTCGATGCGGTCGTCGTCGAACAACCGCCGCGCACCGAACCCGACGACGTCGCCGCCGAGATCGCGGATCGGCCACACCAGGCGCCGGTGGAAGCGGTCCCGCGGGCCGCGCTGGCCCATCTGCGACAGGCCCGCCTTCTCCAGCTCCTCGAACGTGAAGCCCTTGCCGAGCAGGTGGTTGGTGAGCGCCTCCCAGCCGGCCGGGGCGTAGCCGCAGCCGAACTTCACCGCGGCGGCCGCGTCGAACCCGCGCGCGGTCAGGAACGCCATCGCGGGCGCGGCCTCGGGAGTGCGCAGCTGCGCGGCGTAGAACTCCGCCGCCGCCTTGTTGGCCTCCAGCAGCCGCGAGCGGGTGCCCCGGTCGCGGCGGACGGACATGCCGCCGCCCTCGTAGGTGAGCTGGTAGCCGATGCGGTCGGCCAGCCGCTCCACCGCCTCGACGAACCCGATCGCCTCGATGCGCATCAGGAACGCCACCGCGTCGCCGCCTGCGCCGCAGCCGAAGCAGTGGAACACGCCGCGAGCGGGGCGCACGTTGAACGACGGCGTCTTCTCGTCGTGGAACGGGCAGAGGCCCTTCAGCGAGCCGGCACCCGCCGGCCGGAGGGCCACGTACTCGCCGATCACCTCATCGATGCGGGTGCGTTCACGGACCTCGGCGATGTCGCTCTCGCGGATCCGGCCGGCCACGAGGTGGAGCATAGAACGCAGGCCCGACGCGGCTCGGGACCGGCCGCGTCAGCGGTGCAGCGCGGCGTCCTCGACCGCGCCGGAGGCCTCCGGGGCGGACTGCTCGAGCGCGCGGCCGGCCGGGCGCCGCTGCACGAGCCTGCGCACCCCCAGCAGCAGCAGGACGACGGCCACAGCGACACCCGAGCCGGCGAGCAGCGCGTAGACCGTCTCGAGGATGGCTGGATCGGTCATACCGTCCACAGTGCCTCCGCTCACCTGAAAGCCTCTCAGGCGACCGGCCGCGGGGCCACCCCCTCGGCGGCGGTGCGCTGGGCCGGGATGAGCAGGTGGAGGGCGGGCGACCGGTCGGCCGCGGCCGTCTCCCCGGCGGCGCGCCGGTCACCCGGCAGCGGCAGGGCCAAGAGGAGCGGGACGGCGGCCATCACGACGAGCACAGCCACACCCGCCGTCGCACCGATGACCGTGAGCAGGTCCGAGATCGTCATGCGTCCACTGTGCTCCGTACGGCGGCTCGCCGCCTCGGCCCGCGGTACGGATCTGGACCCGGCGACATCGGCCGTTCGGCCGAGGTCGCCCGACCGGTTCGGCCCTGCGCACCTACGCTGATCCCGTGCCCGCCGACGCCGAGGAGTTCGAGGCCCTGCGCGGGCACCTGCTGCGGGTCGGCTACCGCGTCACCGGCAGCATCGCCGACGCCGAGGACGCCGTGCAGGACGCGTGGCTGCGCTGGTCGGGCATGTCGGACGCGGAGCGCGCCCGGGTGCGCGATCTGCGGGCCTTCCTCACCACGGCGGTGGCGCGGCTGTGCCTGGACCGGCTGCGCTCGGCGGCGGCCCACCGGGAGCGCTACGTCGGTCCGTGGCTGCCGGAGCCGCTGGTCACCACCGGCCCCGACGATCCGCTCGCCGCCGTCGTCCAGGACGAGGGCGTGCGGATGGCGGCGATGCTCGTGCTGGAGCGGCTGACCCCGCCGCAGCGGGTCGCGCTCGTGCTGCACGAGGCGCTCGACCTGCCCTACGCCGCCATCGCCGAGGTGCTCGGCTGCCCGGAGGCGACGGCCCGCCAGTACGCCGCGCGGGCCCGGCGCATCGTCGCCGACGCCGCGCCCCCACCGCCGGCCGACGCGGCGGAGCAGGCCGCCGTGCTCGATGCGTTCGCCGCGGCGCTCGCCCGCGGCGACCAGGCCGCGCTGGTGGAGCTGCTGCACCCGGACGCGGTCTACGTGGCCGACAGCGGCGGCGCGGCGAAGGCGGCCCGCCGCCCGGTCGTGGGCGCCGACAAGATCACCCGGCTGCTGCTGGGGCTGCTCGAGGCGTACGGGCCGGCGCTGGCGACGGGCTGGACACCGGTGCTGGTCAACGGCGACCTCGGCCTGGCCGCCCCGGCCGACGGGGACCTGCCGGCCGGGGTGGTGACCGTCGCCGTCAGCGAGGGCCGGATCGCGGGCATCTACCAGGTGGTCAACCCCGCGAAGCTCGCACCCGGCAGGCCGCGTCGAAGCCCTGGTCGGTGATGCCGAGCGCGTGGTTGGACCGGGCCCGCATGTTCTCCAGCGCGATCTGCGTGGTCAGCTCCACCAGGCCGGCCCGGCCGAACGCCGCCTCCAGCTCGGCGACCTGCTCGTCGGTTACGGTCATCGGCTGCGCGGTCATCGCGTCGGCGTAGGCGATCGCCAGCCGCTCCTGCGCGTCGAACAGGGGGTGCGTGGCGTACTCGTCGATGTGCTGCAGTCGCTCCACGTCGAGCCCGTCGAGGCGCTGCAGCATGGTCCCGAAGTCGACGCACCACGAACAGCCCACCACGGTGGCGGTGCGGTAGACGGCCAGCTCGCGCACCCGCTTCGGCAGCGCGGTGCACGCCCGCTCGTAGGCCAGCTCGGCCACGGCGGACGCCCAGAACACCTTCCGGTGATGCCGGGCCACCGCGAACGGCTCGGGCACGGCGCCGAACCGGCGGCGGGCGAACCGGTAGACGAGCCGGCCGAACACGCCGGCCTCGGCGTCGGGGACGGCGGGGATGCGGGGCATGGGTACCTCCTTCGTCGGTCCTGCCCCTGGGACGGGACCGCGCCGCGGTCCGTGACAGGCTCGATGTGTGAGCGCGCGCACCATCGACGACACCCAGCGGCGGGCCCGCCTCGTCACCCGGCACCTGCTCACCCCGCAGCTGCGCACCACCGATCCCGTCGCGATCACCCGGGCGGTGGTGGGCCTGCACTCGACCGACCCGGTCAGCGTCTACCTCTCGGCCGCTGCGCGGATGCCGCAGCCGGCGCTGGAACCGGTCGAGGCGGCCCTCTACGAGGACCGCACGCTGGTGCGCCACCACGCGATGCGCCGCACGCTGTGGGTGTTCGACCGCGACACCGCGGGCGTGGCCCACCACGCCGCCACCCTCGACGTGCTCCGTCAGCAGGAGCGGATCCTCGACGAAGCGCTGGCCGCGGCGGGGATCGCCGATCCGAGGGCATGGTTCGCCCGGGCCGCCGACGACGTGCTGGACGTGCTGGCCGACGAGCCGCTCACCGCGCGCGAGGTCGGGCTGCGGCTGCCCGACATCGCCGGGCTGCGCCTGGTGATCGGCGCCGGCCGCCAGGCCACCGAGGTGCCCGCGCACACCCGGCTGCTGCTGGTGCTCGGGTTCGCGGGGCGGGTGCTGCGGGCCCGTCCGACCGGCACGTGGATCAACGGCCAGTACCGGTGGGCCGCCGCGGAGAAGTGGCTGCCCGGCGGGCTCGGCGAACCGTGGGAGCCGCGCGAGGCGGCGGCCGAGCTGGCCCGCCGCTACCTGGCCGCGTTCGGCCCGGCCACCCGCTCCGACCTGGCCTGGTGGGCGAAGTGGACGGCCACCACCACGAAGCGCGCGCTGGCGGACGTCGGCGCCGTCGAGGTCGAGATCGACGGCCCTGAACCCGGCTACGTGCTGCCCGACGATCTCGCCGACGTACCCGACCCGGGGCCGTCGGCAGTGCTGCTGCCCGCGCTGGACCCGGCCACGATGGGCTGGAAGCAACGCGCCTTCCACCTCGACGACGCGCTCGTGCCGCACCTGTTCGACCGCAACGGCAACGGCGGCCCGACCGTGTGGGTGGACGGGCGGATCGTGGGTGGCTGGGCGCAGCGCAAGGACGGGACGATCCGCGTCGAGCTGCTCGACGAGACGAACGTCGGCGCCGAGCACCGCACGGCGATCGAGCAGGCCGCGCACGAGCTGGAGACCATGTTCGGCGACGTGCGCTACTCGGTGCGCTTCCCGCCACCGATGCAGGCCCGGCTGCTGGCCTGACCGGGGCTTCTCCGGGTTGCCTTCGAGCGCGCTCGAAGGGCTACGGTCGACCGCGTGACGGCGACGGCGGACCTCGCGACCCCGCTCCTCGACCAGGCGATGGCGCGGTTGCGCGCGCAGGAGACCGGCGCGCCGCCGCCCGACGCGACGCTGACGATCGCGGAGATGGCCGAGCGGACCGGCGTCAGCGCCCACACGCTGCGCTACTACGAACGCATCGGCCTGCTCGAGGTGGCCCGCGACGCGTCCGGGCACCGGGTCTACACCGCCACCGACTTCGCCCGGGTCCTGTTCCTGACCCGCATGCGGATGACCGGCATGCCGATCCGCGACCTGAAGCGCTACGTCGCGCTCGCCGCGGCGGGCGAGGAGACGATCCCCGAGCGGCGGGCGATGCTGCTGGCCCGCCGCGACGCGGTCAAGGCACAGCTGACCGAGCTGCAGTTCGCGCTGGACACGATCGAGGCGAAGCTGACCGGCTACGGCTGCGTTCCGGGCCCGGAGTTCAAGCCCGCCCCACTGCGGCGTGCCGAGCCAGCGCCTGCTGGTCGGTGAGCAGCGCGATCTGGTCGACGACCACACGACGCCGCTCGGCGTCGTCCGCCGCCGCTGACCAGTCCGCGGCGAACACCGGGTCGAGTGCGTCCGGCGCCTTGGCCAGCAGGGCCTCGCCCAGCTCGGCGAGCAGCTCCCGCTGCCGCGCCTGCATGGCCAGCCGATCGGGATCGTCCATCACGTACCGCACGGCGACCGCCTTGAGCAGCGCCACCTCCGCGGCCGCGGCCTCGGGCACGACGAGGTCGGCGGCGTAGCGGCCGAGGGGGCGGTCCCCGTAGCGCTGCCGGGTGGCTTCGGTCGCCGCGGTCACGAACCGCCCGACGAGATCGCTGGTCATCCGCTTCAGCGCGATCTGGGCGGCGGTGGTGCCGAGCGCGTCGCGCTGCGCCACCACGGCCGCGACGATCGGCAGGTCGAGCAGCGCGCGCCCGGCCTCGGTCAGCGCCCCGGGGTCGCCGCCGAACAGCCGCGCGGCCAGCTCGACCAGCGCGGCACCCTCCGCCGGCGAGGACAGGGCACCGAGGTCGATGCGCCCGGACACGATGCCGTCCTCGACGTCGTGCACGGAGTAGGCGACGTCGTCGGCCCAGTCCATGATCTGCGCCTCCAGGCAGCGCCGCTGCGGCGGTGCGCCCTCGCGGATCCAGGTGAACGCCGCGGCGTCGGCCGGGTAGGCCCCGTACTTGCGGTCGCCGTCCTGGCGCACCCACGGGTACTTGCAGGACGCGTCGAGCGACGCCCGGGTGAGGTTGAGGCCGCTGCCGCCCACCTTGGGCTCCAGCCGGGTGAGGATGCGCAGCGTCTGCGCGTTGCCCTCGAACCCCCCGCACGGCGCGGCGAACTCGTCGAGCGCCCGCTCCCCGTTGTGCCCGAACGGCGGATGGCCGATGTCGTGGGCGAGCCCGGCGGTGTCGACGACGTCCGGGTCGCAGCCGAGGTCCTCGGCGATGCCGCGGCCGATCTGGGCGACCTCCAGCGAGTGGGTGAGCCGGGTGCGCGGCGCCCCGCTCACCTCCGCGCCCTCGCCGGGGCCGACGACCTGGGTCTTGCCGGCGAGCCGCCGCAGCGCGGCGGAGTGCAGCACGCGGGCGCGGTCGCGGGAGAACGGGCTGCGCCGGTCCGACGCCGCCGTGTGCTTCGGTGCCTCCGACTGCGCCCTGGCCCGGTCGTGGTCGGAGTAGCGGTAGCGCTCGCTCACCCCAGCCCGCTCGTCTCGGTGTCCACCGAGGCGTGCGTGAGCAGGTAGAACAGCAGCGCCCCGGTCTCGCGGACGATGTAGCGCAGCTGCGTCTCGCGGGTCTGCACCACCGGCCCGCTGCGCGTCGGCGACGTCCACGCCGCCAGGCCGGCGTCGCGGGCCATCTGCCGGGACCGCAGCGAGTGCCACGGGTCCGACACGAGCAGCGCGGTCGTCCAGCCGTCGCGGCGGGCCCGATCGGCGACGGCCTGCACGCTGGTCAGCGTGTCCGACCCCACCGGGACGGTGACGATCGCGCTCGCCGGCACCCCGCGCGAGAGCAGGTACCGGCGGCCGGCCTCGGCCTCGGTGAACGAGTCGCCCGCCCGGTTGCCCCCGGTGGTGACGATCCGGGGCGCCAGGCCCTGCTCGTAGAGGGCCTGCGCGTGCCGCAGCCGCGCGGCGAAGATCGAGCTGGGATCGCCGTCGTACTGGGCCGCGCCCAGCACGACGACGGCGTCGACGGGCCGGCGTTCGTCGACGCGGGCGACCTGCCACACGCGGAACGCGGTGCCGCCCACGACGAGCATCGCGATCAGCACGGCCCCGACCACCGCGCGCATCAGCCACGCGCCGAAGCCCGGGGGCCGGTACCCCTGGTCGGGGCGGCGGAGGCGACGCGTGCGGCCGCCGTCGCCGTGCCCGCGCCGCACAGGCACGGTCACCGCATCCGGGGTCGCCGCCATCAGGTCGCTCCTCCAAGTGATGGATCGGGCCGTCGACCCCCGATGGTGCCAGGTGGCAGCGGATCACCGGCCACGGGCCGTGTCCTCGTCGTCACGCCCCGATCTGCCCGGTCACCGCGGTCAGCGGCTGCGCGGAGCGGCCCGACCGGGCGGCGATCACCTGCGCCACGATCGACACCGCGGTCTCGGCGGAGGTGCGGGCCCCCAGATCGAGTCCGACCGGCCCGTACAGCCGGGCGAGCTCCTCCTCGGTGACGCCCTTGGCGAGCAGCCGCTCCCGCCGCGCCGCCTGGGTACGGCGCGAGCCGAGCGCGCCGATGAAGCCGCGCCCCCGGCGCAGCCCCGCGATCAGCGTGGCGTCGAACTTCGGCGCGTGGTCGAGCAGGACCAGCACGTCGGCGTCGTTGAACTCCTCCACGGCGGCGGTGGCGGCGTCGACGTCGGTCTCGCGGCGGGTGTGCCAGCCCAGCAGCGCGGCCTGCGCGTCGAGCGCGTCGCCGATGGCGCCGGTGCCGACGACGAGGACGGTGGGCACCGGCACCCACAGGTCGAGCAGCAGCTCCGCGTCGCCCACGGTGACCCGCTCGGTGGCGGTGGCGCCGCGGCGCAGCAGCGACCGGGCGGCGTCGGCGGCCGCCGCGTCGAGATCGACGCCGAGCCCGCCCGTCCGTTCCGCGAGGTCCGGGCCGACCAGCACCAGCGCGGCCCGCCCGTCCACCGTCGTGACCAGCGCGGCCGGCACCCCGCGCTGCAGCGCCTCCCCCAGCGCGGCCGCGGCCTGCCCGTCCAGCGGGTGGCCGAGCAGGGTGGCCCCGCCCGAGCAGGTCAGACCGGCGGCGAGCGCATCCGGCTCGGCCACGTGGGCCGTCTTCAGGACGGGCTCCTCGGCGGCCGTGGCGGCCAGCGGCACCGCGGCGTGGTCGAGCGCCCCGTTGTAGACGCCGCCGGCGACCGCACCCGCCGGGGTGCCGGCGAGCAGCTGCCCGCTCTCCACCGTGCCGAAGCCGTGCCGGTCGAGCACCCGCACCACGCCGACCGGCTCCTCGCCTGCCCACCGGGCCAACGCGGCCCCCAGCTCCCGCAGATCGCTCACACCCCGACAGTAGCCGTGCTCACCGACGATCCACCGCTGTCCGAAGGGTCGTGCTCCCCGCGCTCCGGGAACGTGCGGAATGATTGACGCGTTGCATCGACAGAGCGTCATCTCGAGGAACGGAGACATGGACCCCGCCTGTAGTACCGGCACCGCCCCCGATGGGCGGACCTCATGACCCTCCTCTCGATCCTGCTCGGCGTGGTCGTCGTGCTGGTGATCACGGTGTTCACCGGCTGGTTCGTGGCCCAGGAGTTCGGGTTCATGGCCGTCGACCGGTCCCGGCTCAAGGCCAGGGCGGCCGCGGGCGACACCGGCGCCGAGCGCGTTCTGGGCATCACCCGCCGCACCTCGTTCATGCTCTCCGGCGCCCAGCTGGGGATCACCGTCACCGGGCTGCTCGCCGGTTACGTCGCCGAACCCCTGATCGGCGCCGGGGTGAGCGAGCTGCTCGGCGGCGAGGGGCTCGGCGTCGCGATCGGCGCGGCGCTGGCGCTGGCGATCGTCACCGTGGTGCAGATGGTGGTCGGCGAGCTGGCCCCGAAGAACCTCGCGATCGCCCGGCCCGAGCCGGTGGCCCGCGCGCTGGCCACGTCCACGTCGCTGTACCTGGCCGCGTTCGGCTGGGTGATCCGGATCTTCGACGCCGCGTCCAACGCGCTGCTGCGCGCGCTGCGCATCGAGCCGGTCCACGACGTCGAGCACGCCGCCACCCCGCGCGACCTCGAGGCGATCATCGACGAGTCCCGTGACAGCGGCGATCTCGACGACGAGCTGTCCGTGCTGCTCGACCGCGTGCTGGACTTCACCGACCGCACCGCGGCAGCCGCGATGATCCCCCGGCCGCGGGTGACCACCGTGCGGTCGGACGCGATGCTCGCCGAGCTCGTCGGCGTGCTGGCGTCCGGCCACTCGCGGCTGCCGGTGATCGGCGAGAACCCCGAGGACGTCGTCGGCGTCGTGTGCCTGCGGGACGTGCTGGCCGCCGAGGAACGGCCAGGTGCGGCGCAGCTGCGGGTCACCGACATCGCCCGCACCCCGGTGCTGGTGCCGGCGAGCCTGCCGCTGCCGGCGGTGCTCGACGAGCTGCGCGCCGCGGACGAGGAGCTGGCCATCGTCGTCGACGAGTACGGCGGGCTGGCCGGCGTGATCACCGTGGAGGACATCGCCGAGGAACTGGTCGGCGAGATCACCGACGAGCACGACACCGCGGGCACCGACCGCACCGCCGTCGGGGACGGCGAGTGGACGGTCCCGGGCACGCTCTCGGTGGAGGAGGTGGAACGACTGATCGACGCGGACCTGCCGAGCGGTGAGTACCGCACCGTCGGCGGCCTGGTGATCTCCCGGCTGCAGCGGCTGCCGGAGGTCGGCGACACGGTGGTGCTGCCCGCGGACGGGCGGCAGCTGGCGATCACCGTGTGCGCGCTGGAGCGACGGGTGCCGGCCACCCTGCGGCTGGCGTGGGAGCAGTCGTGAGCACCGGGTGGGCACTGCTGGTGTCGGCGGGCCTCATCGTCCTGTCGGCGTTCTTCGTCGCGATCGAGTTCGCGCTGGTCGCCGCTCGGCGCCACCGGCTGGAGGAGGCAGCCGAGACGAGCATCTCGGCGCGGGCCGCGCTGCGCAGCGCGCAGGACCTGTCGCTGCTGCTCGCCGGGTCGCAGCTGGGCATCACGCTGTGCACGGTGGGCCTCGGTGCCGTCGGCAAGCCGGCCGTCGAGCGCCTGCTGGAGCCGCTGTTCGGGGCGCTCGGCGAACCGACGGCGACGGTGCTGGCGTTCCTGGCGTCGCTGGTGATCGTCACGTTCCTGCACCTCGTGGTGGGCGAGATGGCGCCGAAGTCGTGGGCGATCGCGCACCCGGAGCGCTCGGCGATCATGCTGGCGCTGCCGATGCGCGCGTTCATGGCGGTGACCCGGCCGGCGCTCGTGGCGCTCAACGCGATGGCCAACGGGCTGCTGCGGCTGGTCGGCGTGGAGCCGGTCAGCGAATTGGCCTCCGGCCGCAACCGGGACGACCTGCGGGAGCTCGTCGAGCACTCCACCACCGCGGGAGCGCTCGACCGGGCGCGCCACGACCAGCTCGTCACGGCGCTGGAGCTGGACACCGCGCCACTGCGCGATCTGGTGCACCCGCGCGCGTCGATGGCCGCGGTGCCGATGACCGCCGCACCGGCGGACATCCGCGCGGCCGCCCGCACCAGCGGGCACCTGCGGCTGGGCGTGCTCGACGACACGGGCCGCCCGATCGGGTTCGTGCACGTGCGCGACGCGCTCGCCGTGCCGGCGGGCACCACGGCCGCGGACCTGCTGCGGCCGCTGCCCGTGCTCGACGCCGACACCCCCGTCCACCAGGCGCTGCGCGCGATGCGGGAGCAGGGCAACCAGCTGGCGCTGGTGACCGACGGCGGGCCCGAGCCGACCGGGTTCGTCACGATGCAGGACCTGCTCCAGCGGCTCCTGCCCGCACCCGCGAAGCTGCCGGCGATGAGTCCGGCGGCCGCAGGCGGTCAAGAAGGGCATGACAGCTGACATCGCATCGGCCGTCGCGGCCCAGCGGCGGGACCTGGTGGACCTGTACAGCTCGCTGACCCCGCAGCAGTGGCGGACGCCGAGCCTGTGCGCGGGGTGGCGGGTGCACGAGGTGCTCGCGCACGTGACGATGCCCTACCGCTACACGCTGCCGCGCATCCTGCTCGGCCTGGTCCGCTCCCGCGGCAGCGTCAACCGCATGGCCGACCGGGCCGCCCGGGCCGACGCGGCCGCGCTCTCCCCCGCCGAGCTGCTCGACGTGCTGCGGCGCAACGTCGACCACCCGTGGGCGCCGCCCGGCGGCGGGCCGCTCGGGGCGCTCTCGCACGAAGTCATCCACGGGCTGGACGTCGCGGTGCCGCTGGGCCGCACCGACGTCGTCCCGCCGGAACGAGCGGCGCTCGTGCTCAGCGGGTTCTCACCGAAGCGGGCCCGCTACTTCGGAGTGGACGTGCGCGGCGTGCGGCTCGTCGCGACCGACGCCGACTGGGCGCACGGGGAGGGCGAGCCGGTGCACGGCCGGGCGGCGGACCTGCTGCTGCTCGTGTCCGGGCGCACGGTGCCGGCGGAGAGCCTGACCGGCCGCGGCGCCACCCGGTTCGGTCGCTGAACCCACCGGAGCAGCACCCGATCGGTCGGCGTTGGCCGGTTCGGGCCAACCGATCACGCGCGGTCGCGGGTAGTGTCATGCCCTTCGCTCTCCGTGATCAACTGGAGCCGGTCGATGCTGTCCGACGCGCGTGCGGTGACCGGGTGGCTCGCGCACGCACTGCTGCTCGGGTACTGGGTGTGGATCCTCTCCTCCACCGCACCGCAGCTGCGCCGGGGCAAGCGCGACCGGGCGCTGCGGACCCGGGTACTGCTCCTGCGGACGACAGGCGTCCTGCTCACCGCGTTCGTCGTCGGCGTGATCAACTTCTGGGCGACCGACCCGATCGAGGTGCTCGCGGCGATCGCCGTCGGGGCGGTGGCGGGGATCGCGCTGCGCCGCCAGTACCGGCAGCTCGTCGCGGCGCCCCGCCACCGGCTCACCCTCGCCCGCCGCCTGCACCGCCACCGGCATCGACCCGCCCACGCGGCCACGGATTCCCCCGAACCGCCCCGCGACCCGGGCGGGTCTCCTACGCTGAACGCCCAGTGATCGTCGCGGTGGGGGGCGGGGCGTCATGGGGATCTACGAGGGCGACGAGACGGGGCTGGTCGACGCCGCCGCGGCCGAGGAGCACGCCCGTAGGGCGGGGCTGCGGGTCGATGCGGACAACGTGCTCTACGTGCGGAAGGCGATCCTGGAGGAGTACGAGCTGCTCAAGACGACCCTCACGGCGGAGCGAGGTGGCCTCGAAACCTACAACTACCGCTATGGCGGTGACCCGGTCTCTGCCGACGCAGCCGTCGCCTTCTCGCAGCGGGCGAGGCTGTTGATCGACACCTGCAATGAGCGGTTGAACGAGCTCGCCGCCATCGCTGGCAGCCTCAAGCTGGCCGCCGAGGCGTATGGGAGGACCGAGCAAGAGATCGCGGCGCTGACCCCTCTGCAGCACAGCGCCGTCATCGCAGAAGCGAACGCGACGATCGGCATATTCCTCCGCCCATGGGACCGGGCGTGAGACGCCTCCACAGCGCCGGGTTCATACTCGCAATGCTGTTCGCCGCCGCGTGCTCCACCCCGCTCGCCGGCATGCCCACCGCCGATGCCCCTGCAACAACGCCCGCAGTCGCGGTCGACATGGCGACCTTCGACTTCTGCACCGCCCTCACATCGGAGCAGGCCGAAGAACTTGATGTGGCCGGCCCCCGCCCTACTGCCACAGAGTCAGGGAGCCGGGAGTGCCTGTGGACCCACTTCCTGTCCGAACCGATCAGCGCCTACATCGTGTCCGGCAGCGCCGACACAGGCATAGAGGACATACGGACCGATGAGCCTTGGTTCATGGTCGGCCGCTACCGGCCGTGGTCGGAATGGGGACGCTGGCTCCGCACGAGACCTCGTGCGCGATCTTCATCGACATCCGGCCCGGTCAGGTCCTTCAGGTCGCNTACGACTACAGCGGCAACCANCCCATGACCCACGAGCAGGCCTGCGAGAAGGCCCGGCCGGTCGCCGCGATGGTCGTCGAGAACCTCGACCGCGGCACCTGACCGGCCGGGCCCCGCGGTCAGCAGCCGACGAGCTTCGCAGCCAGGTAGGCCTCGACCTGGTCGATCGAGATCCGCTCCTGGGCCATGCTGTCGCGCTCGCGCACGGTGACGGCGTTGTCGGTGAGGGTGTCGAAGTCGACCGTCACGCAGAACGGGGTGCCGATCTCGTCCTGGCGGCGGTAGCGGCGGCCGATGGCGCCGGCGTCGTCGAACTCGACGTTCCAGTTCTTGCGGAGGTCCGCGGCCAGCTCCCGGGCCTTCGGCGACAGCTCCGCGTTGCGCGAGAGCGGCAGCACGGCGACCTTGACCGGGGCGAGGCGCCGGTCGAGGTGCAGCACGACGCGGGTGTCGAGCCCGCCCTTGGCGTTGGGCACCTGCTCCTCGCCGTAGGCCTCGATGAGGAACGCCATCATCGAGCGGCCCACGCCGGCGGCCGGTTCGATGACGAACGGTCGGTAGCGGGTCTCGGTGGCCTGGTCGAAGTACGACAGGTCCACGCCGGAGTGGTTGGTGTGGGCGGTGAGGTCGAAGTCGGTGCGGTTGGCGATGCCCTCCAGCTCACCCCACTCCTGGCCGATGAAGCCGAAGCGGTACTCGATGTCGACGGTGCGCTTCGAGTAGTGGGACAGCTTCTCCTTCGGGTGCTCGTAGTGGCGCAGGTTGTCCCGGGAGATGCCCAGGTCGACGTACCAGCGGGTGCGCTCGTCGATCCAGTACTGGTGCAGCTCCTCGTCGCTGCCGGGCTCGACGAAGTACTCCATCTCCATCTGCTCGAACTCGCGGGTGCGGAAGATGAAGTTGCCCGGCGTGATCTCGTTGCGGAAGCTCTTGCCGATCTGCCCGATGCCGAACGGGGGCTTGCGCCGCGAGGTCGTCAGGACGTTGAGGAAGTTGATGAAGATGCCCTGCGCGGTCTCGGGGCGCAGGTAGTGCAGGCCCTCCTCGGACTTCACCGGGCCGAGGTAGGTCTCGAGCATCATGTTGAAGTCCTGCGGCGGGGTGTACTTGCCGCGGGTGCCGCAGTTCGGGCAGGGCACGTCGGACAGGTCGTCCTCGCTCGCCGGCTTGCCGCTGCGGGCGCTGTACTCCTCGGCGATCTGGTCGGCGCGGAAGCGCTTGTGGCAGGACAGGCACTCGACGAGCGGGTCGTTGAACGTGCCGACGTGGCCGGACGCGACCCAGACCTGGCGGGGCAGGATCACCGAGCTGTCGAGGCCGACGACGTCCTCGCGCCCGATGACCATGGCCTTCCACCACTGGCGCTTGACGTTCTCCTTGAGCTCGACGCCGAGGGGTCCGTAGTCCCACGCGGACCGGGTGCCGCCGTAGATCTCTCCCGACGCGAAGACGAACCCGCGCCGCTTGGCGAGCGCGACGATTTTCTCGATCTTGCCGGAAGTTGGCTTGCTGGCCACGTGGAACGCTCCAGGACTGCAGGTACTAGGGAAGACGTACAGGGCAGAGATGCACAGACTAGCGACCGCCTCGCGACGCCCTGCGGCCGCCGCCCCCAATGTTCAGGCTTGACTTATATAAGCAATGGCTTCTAGTCTTCCGCCGTGCACGCGTTCGACGTGCTCGGCGACCCGGTCCGCCGTCGCATCCTGGAGCTGCTCGGCGACAGCGAGCTCACCGCTGGGGCGGTGGCGGCAGCGATCACGGCCGAGTTCGGGATCTCCCAGCCCGCCGTCTCCCAGCACCTGAAGGTGCTGCGGGAGAACGGGTTCGCGCGCGTGCAGGCCGACGGCACCCGGCGCATCTACTCCGTCGAGCCCGAGGCCCTGCGGGAGGTCGACGCCTGGCTCGACCGCTTCCGCCGCTTCTGGACACCCCACCTCGACGCGCTGGCGACCGAGATCGCCCGTGGCAAGCGAGAACGGAGACGAGATGACTGAATCCACCACCGTCACGGGCGGGGTGAGCGGCGTCCGCCGCACGATCGGCACCCGCACGCTGGAGGCGGGCGAGGCGAAGGTCGCCACGATCACCCGGGTCTACCCCACCACGGTCGACGACCTGTGGGACGCCTGCACCAACCCGGAGCGGTTGCCCCGCTGGTTCCTCCCCGTGACCGGCGACCTGCAGGTGGGCGGCCGATACCAGCTGGAGGGGCAGGCGGGCGGCACGATCGAGCGCTGCGATCCGCCGCGCTCGTTCGCCGCCACCTGGGAGTTCGGCGGGGAGGTGAGTTGGATCGAGGTCACGCTCGCCGCGGCGGGCGACGGGACCCGGTTCACCCTGGAGCACGTCGCCCACGTCGACGACGAGCGGTGGCTGGAGTACGGGCCGGGCGCGGTCGGCGTCGGCTGGGACCTCGCTCTGCACGGCCTCGCCCAGCACGTCGCCACCGGGGAGGCGGTCGATCCGGCCGCCGCGCAGGCGTGGGCGGGGTCGCCGGAGGGGAAGGCGTTCATCGCGGCCGCGAGCGCGGGCTGGGCGGAGGCGTCGATCGCCGCCGGCACGCCCGCCGACGCCGCCCGCGCGGCCGGCGCCCGCGCCACGGCCTTCTACACGGGCGAACCCGCCTGACGTGAGGCTCTGCTCAGGGCCGCGGCGAGTCCCGCGCTTCGTCGGGTGAGTCCCGCGCTCGGCCCCGCGACTCGCGCGTCCCTACTCCGCCAGCAGGCTCCGGTGCTCCGTGCTCACCCCCGCGTCAGCGGTCACGCGGGTCTCGAACGTGGCCGGCTCGTCGGCCATCGCCTCGGCCAGCAGCGGGACGACGTGCTCCCGCACGGGGAACGGGTTCAGCGCCCGCCGGTACGCGTCGACGGAGGCGAACCGGACGACGAGGGTCCAGCGCTGCGGATCCTCGATCGCCCGCCCCAGGTCACCACCCAGGCACCCCGGTTGCTCGGTGAGCAGCTCGAGCGCCCGCCGCGCCCGGTCGCGGAAGGAGTCGGCGGCGTCGGGGGCGACGGCGAAGCGGCACACGAGCAGCATCGGCCGAGTATCTCCTCAGGCACGCCTACCATGGACGTGCGGCCCCACGGGCACGACCACACCGGAGGCGTGGCCGCCGCTCCGGGAGACGGGATGGACCGATGTCGATCGTCGCGGGCGCTGAACGGGACGAGCAGCACGACGAGCAGCACGCCGCCGTCCGTCCCCCCGCCGCCCCGGCCCCGGTCCGCACCTCAGCCACGCTCGTCGCCGCCGGGGATCTGCTGCGCGCGCTCGCGGCTCCGGTCCGGATCGCGATCGTCCTGCAGCTGCTGGAGTCCAGCCGCTGCGTCCACGACCTGGTCGACGCGCTCGGCGTCACCCAGCCGCTGATCAGCCAGCACCTGCGCGTGTTGAAGTCCGCGGGCGTGGTCCGCGGGGACCGGCGCGGCCGAGAGGTCGTGTACTCGCTGGTCGACGACCACCTCGCGCACATCGTCGTCGACGCGATCGAGCACGTGGAGGAGGGATGACCGCGGCGCGCGCCCAGCGGTCCACCAGGCAGCGGGCCGCGGTGTCGGCGATGCTCGACACCCTGTCGGACTTCCGCTCCGCCCAGGAGATCCACGAGGCGCTCCGCCGCAGCGGCGACCCCATCGGGCTGACCACCGTCTACCGCGCCCTGCAGAGCCTCGTCGACGCCGGCGAGGTCGACGTGCTGCGCACCGGTACCGGCGAGGCGGTGTACCGCCGCTGCGCCTCCGTCGAGCACCACCACCACCTCGTGTGCAGGAAGTGCGGGCACACCGTGGAGATCGACGGGCCGGCCGTGGAGACGTGGGCGCAGAAGGTGGCCGAGCAGCACGGGTTCTCCGACCTCAGCCACACCGCCGAGATCTTCGGGCTGTGCCGCGACTGCACCTCCGGTGCGGCCGCCTCCGACGCAGCGTCTCACAACGACACATCGGGAGCGGCCGACCGGCGGTAACGTGCGCGCCCGACGCAAGGAGGCGCCGCTGTGGCCGAGACCGACACGCGACCGAGCACGGTCCGCCGGATGGAGAGCGACGACGCGGCCGGGCTGGCCGCCCTCGCCGCCGTCTTCGAGGACCTGCAGTACGTCCTGCGCTGCTGTGAGCACCTCGTCACCGCGCTCGGCGGCCCGGACACCGGGCCGCTGCAGGTGCAGCGCGACGACGCCCTGATCGAGGCGCTGTGGACCGGCGCGCTCGTCGGCTACGCCCGCTGCTTCTCGCCCCGCGCCGAGGTGCTCACCACGGCCGACCTGGCTGAGCTGCAGCTCGAGGGCGATCTCGAGCAGTTCCACGCCGCGTTCCTCACGCTGCGCGACCACTACGCGTCGCGGCACGTCAACCCGCGCGAGTCCGTCACGATCGGGGTGGCGCAGTCCAACTCCGGGCACCCGAACGGCGTCGCGATCGTGGCCACCCCGAACCCGCCCGTCGAGGAGAACGCGGTGCGGCTGCTGGGTCGGATCTGCTACGCCCTGTCCGGGCTGGTGGACGCGCGCATGCAGGCGGCGCAGAACGACGTGCTCGGCGCGGCGAGCCGGATGACGCCCGCGCAGTTGGCCGCGCTGCCGCTGGTGCACCTGTCCGCCGACACCGGCAGCTGACCCGCCTCAGCCGACCGCGTGCGCGCAGGCGGCGGCGAGCAGCTCGCGCCAGGGTTGGGCGCCATCGGCGGGGCGGGGGACGGCCACCCACTCGCGCGCCGCGGCGCGGCCCATCCGCACCTCGCGGGCCGCGCCGGACGCCAGCAGCTGCTGCGCACGCCCCTCCGGCAGCCGCACCACCAGCTCTCCCCCGCGCCCGATGAACGCCACGAGCGCGCCGTCGCGGCGCACCCCGGAGCTGCCGAACAGCGGCGCCCGCTCGATCCCGGGCATCCCGGCGGTCACCTCGGCGACCAGTTCGTCGAGCAGCTCCTGCCCGGCGGCGCGCCCGGGTCTCACGGCAGGTCGGTGAGCTGCGCCCGCATCGTGGAGGCGTTGCTCACCACCAGCATCAGCAGCGTGCCCATCGCCTTCTCGTCCAGGCCCGCGGCGGGGAACGCGTAGCGCAGGGTGACGTCCCACCCGGCTTCGCCGCGGATGACCCGCGGGGTGCCGAACAGGCTCTCCCCGGCGCCCATCGCGACCCGGGTGGGCACGTCGATCTCCGGGTCGAGGTCCCACGCCACCACGCACGTGAGGTTGAGGACGGGCAGCCCCTCCTCCAGCTCCATCCCCTGCACGACGCACGGCACGCCGCGGTGAGCGAAGGTCAGCGCGCCGTCCTCGTCGACGGTGACGTCGTGGTAGCGCTCCAGCGCCGCCCGGGCGACGTCGAGCATGTCCGAGATCGTGGTCACGACACGACCCCCGGCATGTCCTTCGCGGCGCCGAAGCGGCGGTTGCGGCGGGCGTAGATCTCGATCGCCTCCCAGATGTGGCGCCGGTCGAAGTCGGGGAAGAGGGTGTCGAGGAAGACCATCTCGGCGTACGCCGACTGCCACAGCAGGAAGTTCGAGGTCCGCTGCTCGCCGGAGCTGCGCACGAACAGGTCCACGTCGGGCATGTCGGGCTCGTCGAGGTGCCGGGCGATCGTCCGCTCGTCGATCTTGTCCGGCCGCAGCCGCCCCTCAGCGACCAGCTTCGCGATCGAGCGCACGGCGTCGGTGATCTCGGCGCGGCCGCCGTAGTTGACGCACATGGTCAGCGTGAGCCGGTCGTTGTCGCGGGTCAGCTCCTCGGCGCGCTCCAGCTCGCGGATCACGCTGCGCCACAGCCGCGGCCGCCGGCCCGCCCAGCGCACCCGCACACCGCGGGCGTTCAGCTCGTCGACCCGGCGGCGGATCACGTCGCGGTTGAAGCCCATGAGGAAGCGGACCTCCTCGGGGCTGCGCTTCCAGTTCTCCGTGGAGAACGCGTACGCCGACAGCCACTTCACCCCGATGTCGAGGCACCCCCACGTGACGTCCATCAACGACGCCTCGCCGCGCTTGTGGCCCTCGATGCGAGGCAGCCCGCGCGCGTTCGCCCAGCGCCCGTTCCCGTCCATGACCAGCGCGATGTGGTTCGGCACCGCCTCCGGCGGAATGGCCGGTGGACGGGCGCCCGACGGGTGGGGAGGCGGGGGCTCGTACGGTGGTGGCACGCCCGGAACCCTACGTCGGCCCGGCCCCGCTCCGGCCTCAGGCCCGCGGCGCCGCCGGCCGCCGCTCGACCAGCGGCAACGACCGCAGCTGCCGCTCCATGTGCCACTGCAGGTGCGCCGCCACCAGCCCGCTGGCGTCGCGGCGGACGGCGGGCGGGGCGGCGTCGGCGATCTCCCAGTCGCCGTGCAGCAGGGCGTCGAGCAGGGCGAACGTCTCCCGCGACGGCAGCACCGACCCGGGCGGCCGGCACACCGAGCACACCGCGCCCCCGGCTGCGACGTTGAACGCTGCGTGCGGGCCCGGGGCGGCGCAGCGCGCGCAGTCGTGGATGGCCGGGGCCCACCCGGCGTGGCTCATCGCGCGCAGCAAGAACGCGTCGAGCACGAGCGACGCGTCGCGCTCCCCGCCGGCCAGCGCCCGCAGCGCCCCGACGAGCAGCAGGTACACGCGCAGCGCTGGTTCACCCTCCTCGGCGACGATCCGGTCGGCGGTCTCGAGGATCGCGCACCCGGCGGTGTAGCGGCCGTAGTCGCCGATGATCCCCGCGCCGAACGCGTCGACGGTCTGCGCCTGGGTGACGACGTCGAGCGAGCGGCCGGTGTAGCACTGCACGTCGACGTGGTTGAACGGCTCCAGCCGCGCACCCCACCGGGACCGGGTTCGGCGCACCCCCTTCGCGACCGCGCGGACCTTGCCGTGCCGGCTGGTCAGCAGAGTGATGATCCGGTCGGCCTCGCCGAGCTTCTGCACCCGCAGCACGACGCCGGTGTCGCGGTAGAGCACCACCCTCGACCCACCCGCCTCCTGCGTCGGATTCTTCCCCGGGACGCACCAGCCTACGTCGGGTCTCCCCCTACGATCGGGTCCGACACCCGTACCTCACGAGGGGGCGAGCCCACATGCCGCAGGACCGGCCGGACGAGGACCCGACGGCGTTGTTCCGTCCCGATCCAACGGGCACCGAGCCGCCGGCCGCGGACCCGGTGTCGCTGTCGAAGAGCTCCGATCCCACGGGGTTCGGCGAGGAGCCGACCACCCACGTCCCGGCGCCCCCGCAGAGCCAGAGCCCCTACGGCTCGTCCTACGCCCCCGGCGGCACCCAGCAGCCCGGGACGTACCAGCAGCCCGGGCAGTACGGACAGTACGGGCAGCAGCAGTACGGCCAGCAGCAGTACGGGCAGCAGGCCTACGGCCAGCCCGGCTACGACGCGGCCAACCCCTACGGGCAGTACAGCCAGCAGCAGTACGGCCAGCAGGCCTACGGCCAGCCCGACCCGTACGGCAACCCGTACGCTCAGCAGGGCTACGGCCAGCCCGCGTACGCGCCCCCGTCGACGAACACGATGGCGATCCTCGCGCTGGTGATGGCGTTCGTGTTCTGCCCGCTGGGCATCGTGTTCGGGATCATCGCCCGCAACCAGATCAAGCGCACCGGCGAGGGCGGCGACGGGCTGGCGCTGGCCGGCATCATCATCGGCGGTATCTTCACCGCGATCCTGGTGATCTACCTCGTCTTCATCATCGTCTTCATCAGCGCGGCGATCGGTGCGGCAGGGGTATGAGCGGTCCGTCCGACGCCGAGCGCTGCCGCACCCTGATGGCGGCCGCCCGCACCGGCACGCTGTCGACGATCGGGCCGGACGGCTACCCGTTCGGCTCCGTCGTCGCGCCCGCCGTCGACGAGCGGGGCAGGCCGTTGCTGCTGCTGTCCGACCTGGCGGTGCACACGCACAACCTGAAGGCCGATCCGCGTGCGTCGCTGATGGTCACCGAGCCCGGTGAGGGCGATCCGCTGGACCTGGGCCGGGTCACGGTGATCGGCCCGGTCGCCGAGGTGCCGGAGCCGGAGCGGGCCGACGCGCTCGCGATATACCAGCAGGTGCACCCGGGCGGGCTGGGCACCGACCACGGCTTCCGCATCTACCGGCTCGACGTCCGGTCGGTGCGGTTCGTGGGCGGGTTCGCGCGCATGAGCTGGGTCGACGCCGATGCGTACGCCGCGGCCGAGCCGGACCCGCTGGTGCCGCACGTCGCCGGCGTCGTCGACCACATGAACGACGACCACGCCGACGCGCTCGTGCTGTACTGCCGGGTCTTCGGCGACCGGCCGGCCACGACGTCCGCCCGCATGACCGGCATCGACCGCTACGGCTTCGACGTGCTCGCCCGCGACGAGCCCGACGGACCCGAGCACCACGTGCGGCTGGCGTTCCCCGAGCAGGTCACCACCCCCACCGAGGCGCGCACGGCGCTGGTGGCGATGGTCCAGGAGGCGCGGCAGCGGGCCTGACCCGCTGACTCAGAAGCCCAGCTTGCGCAGCTGCTTCGGGTCGCGCTGCCAGTCCTTCGACACCGTGACGTGCAGGTCGAGGTAGATCTTGGTGCCGAGCAGCTTCTCGATCTGCCGGCGGGCGTCGGAACCCACCTGGCGCAGCCGAGCCCCGCCCTTGCCGATCACGATGCCCTTCTGGCTGTCCCGCTCCACGTGGATGGTGGCGTGGACGTCGAGCATGCCGTCCGTGCGGCCCGGCCGGGGGATCATCTCGTCGATCGTGACGGCGATGGAGTGCGGCAGCTCGTCGCGCACACCCTCCAGCGCGGCCTCCCGGATGAGCTCGGCGACCAGCGTCTCCTCCGGTTCGTCGGTCAGCTCCCCGTGCGGGTAGAGCGGCGGGCCCTCCGGCAGCCGGCTGACGAGCAGATCGGCCAGCACGTCGGTCTGGAACCCGTCCACAGCCGAGCACGGCACGACTTCGGCGAACTCGATGATCTTGTTGTCGGCCAGTTGGGTGAGCCGCTCGGCGATCTGCTCCGGGCGGGCGAGGTCGGTCTTGGTGACGATCCCGATCACCGGGGTGCGTCCGGCGACCCGGCGCAGCTCCCGCATGATGAACTCATCGCCGCGGCCCACCGGCACGTCCGCGGGCACGCAGAAGCCGATCACGTCGACCTCAGCCCACGTGTCGCGGACGATGTCGTTCAGCCGCGCCCCGAGCAGCGTGCGCGGTTTGTGCAGGCCCGGGGTGTCGACGATGATCAGCTGCGCGTCCGGGCGGTGCAGGATGCCGCGGATCGCGTGCCGCGTGGTCTGCGGCCTGCTGGACGTGATCGCGATCTTCTCGCCGACCAGCGCGTTGGTCAGCGTCGACTTGCCGGCGTTGGGCCGGCCGACGAAGCAGGCGAATCCCGAGCGGAAGCCCTCGGGTACCTCGGGGAACGTCACGCCGCACCCACCGGGGCCAGTACGTCACCGGTGAGCCGGTGCAGGATCTCCCGCCCGATCGGCAGCGCGGCCGTGGCCGCCGGTGAGGGCGCGTTGAGCACGTGCAGCACGGGCCCGTCGGAGAGCAGCAGGAAATCGTCGACGAGCGTGCCGTCCGCCCGCACCGCCTGGGCGCGCACGCCCGCGCCCGCCGGGGAGAGGTCCTCGGCCCGCACATCGGGCAGCATCCGCTGGATCTGACGGGCCATCGCCGACCGCGAGAGCGACCGGTGCATCTCGCCGAAGCCGTAGCGCCAGTGCTTGCGCGCGATCTGCAGCATGCCCGGGTACGCGATCGTCGACAGGAACTCGCGGACGTCGACGGTGGTCCACGAGTAGCCCTCCCTGGCCAGCGCCAGCACCGCGTTGGGGCCGGCGTGGACGTGCCCGTCGACGCCGCGGGTGGCGTGCACGCCCAAGAACGGGAACGCCGGGTCGGGCACCGGGTAGATCAGGCCCTTGACCAGCTCGGCGGCCCGGTCGGAGAAGCCGGAGTACTCGCCGCGGAACGGCACGATCCGCATGCCCGGCTCGAGGCCCGAGGAGCGGGCCAGCTCGTCGCAGTGCAGCCCGGCGCAGACGACGACGCGGGAGCCGAGGAGATCGCCGGAGCGGGTGCGCACGACGACGTCGCGGCGGCGGCGCAGCACCTTCTCCACCGGCCGGCCCAGGAAGACGTCTCCCCCGGCCTGCTGCACCAGCTCGCCGAGCTTCTCCGCGATGAGCCGGAAATCGGTGATGCCGGTGGACGGCACCCACAGGGCGGCGATGCCGCGCACGTGCGGCTCGTGGACGCGCATGCCGGCCTGGTCGAGCTCATGCACCTCCACACCGTTGGCGGCGCCGCGACGGGCCAGCTCGGCCAGCCGCGGCAGCTCCTCCGGTTCGGTGGCGACCACCAGCTTGCCGGTCTCGGCGAACGGCAGGTCGTGCGCGCGGGCGAACTGCTTGGTCTCCGCGCAGCCGGCGACCGCGAGCCGCGCCTTCAACCCGCCGGGTGCGTAGTACAGCCCGGAGTGGATGACGTTGGAGTTGTTGCCGGTCTGGTGTGCGGCCAGGCGCGGCTCGCGCTCCACGACCGCCACGCTGCGGCCGGTGCGGATCGCGGCCCACGCGGTGGCGAGCCCGACGATGCCGCCACCGACCACGACGACGTCGTAGTGCGGGGTCGGCGTCACGAGGCCTCCTGCGCGCGGTGGTCGGAGTTGCCGGTCATCGCTCTCCTCGTGGCGCGCTCCGGCGCGCCGTGCTCGTCGTCCTGGTGGTCTTCTCCGGGCTGCGGTCGGGCGATCGGCTCGACCAGCACCGAGGTGATGCGGACCCGGCCCCGCGGGTCCTTCCCGCCCTCCGCGGTGAGCCGCAGCCCGGCGACCTCGGTGGTCGCGCCGGGCAGCGGCACCTTGCCCAGCCGCTGGCCCAGCAGGCCGCCCACGGTGTCGACGTCGATCCCGGCCAGCAGCTCGGCGAGCGGGCTCGGGCCGCCGTCGGGTGGCGGGTACAGCTCGTCGAGGTCCTCGACCGGCAGCCGGGCCGACACCCGCCGGACCCCGTTGCCGAGCTCCTGCACGTCGGGGACCTGGTCGATGTCGTACTCGTCGGTGATCTCGCCGACGATCTCCTCGAGGATGTCCTCGATCGTGACGACCCCCGCGGTGCCGCCGTACTCGTCGACGACGATCGCCATGTGGTTGCGAGCGGCCTGCATCTCCTTGAGCAGCTCGTCGGCGCGCTTGGAGTCGGGCACGAACATCGGCGGCCGCATCACCTCGACCAGCGGGGTGCCCGGGCGCTCGGCCTGGGCCTGGACGAGGTCCTTGAGGTAGGCGACCCCGATGATGTCGTCGATCGACTCACCCAGCACCGGGATGCGCGAGTAGCCGCTGCGCAGGGCCAGCTTCACGACCTTCTCGATCGGGGTGTCGTGCTCCACCCAGATGACGTCCGGGCGGGGCACCATCACCTCCCGGACGAGGGTGTCGCCCAGCTCGAACACCGAGTGGATCATCTGCCGCTCGTCCTCGTCGACGACGCCGCTGGTGCTGGCCAGGTCGACCAGCTCGCGCAGCTCGACCTCGGAGGAGAACGGGCCCTGCCGGAAGCCCTGGCCGGGGGTGATCGCGTTGCCGACGACGATCAGCAGCCGGGCGAGCGGCCCGAGCAGCGTGGCCAGCGCGCCGATCGGCGCCGCCATCAGCATCCCGATCCGGTACGGGTGCTGGCGGCCGAGGGTGCGCGGGCCCACGCCGATCAGCACGTACGAGACCACGACCATGATCGCGCCGGCGGTGAGCGCACCCACCCACACCGCGTCGAAGGTCATGACCAGGCCGACGGTGAGCAGCACCGTCGCGGCGGTCTCCGCGATCAGCCGCAGCAGCAGGAGCAGGTTCACGTGTCGCGGCCGGTCGGCGACGATCCGGGCGAGCGCCCGCGCCCCGGGACGGCCGGACTTCACCAGCGCGTCGACCCGGGCCCGGGAGACGGTGTTGAGCGCCGCGTCCGCCATGGCGAACAGCCCCGCGAGCGGTACCAGCAGCACCGCGACGACGATCATGGGGACGGCGGCGGGGGGCATCGGCCGGCGGTCAGTCGTCGTCCAGGCCGACGGTGCCGAGCACCTTGGAGTCCTTGCGCCGCTGCTTCTCGGCGAGGGCGGCCCGCTCGCGGGCGTCCAGCCAGCGGATGAGCAGCTGGTTCTGGAGCGCGAACATCTCGCGCTCCTCCTCGGGTTCGGCGTGGTCGTGGCCGAGCAGGTGCAGGATCCCGTGCACGGTCAGCATGTGCAGCTCGTCGGAGAGCGAGTGCCCGGCAGCGCGGGCGTTGCGCTTGGCGAACTGCGGGCACAGCACGATGTCGCCGAGCAGCGCCGGGCCCACGTCGGGCGCGTCCGGTCGGCGGGACTCCTCGGCCAGGTCGTCCATCGGGAAGGCCATCACGTCGGTGGGGCCCGGTAGGTCCATCCAGCGCTCGTGCAGCTCGGCCATCGCCTCCTCGGTGACGAGGAGGATCGACAGCTCCGCGGCCGGGCTGACCTGCATCGCGTCCAGAGCGAAGCGCGCGACGGAGGCGATCAGCGATTCGTCGACGCTGATGCCGGACTCGTTGCAGACCTCGATGGACACGCGTCGAGGATAGTCGCGCTCGGCGGAGCTCCGTGCTGCGGTGCTCGTCGGCGACTGCGCGGCGGGGCCGGAGAGGTTCAGAGGGGTTCGGTGAGGTAGCGCTGCAGCGTGTCGCCGTAGATCCCGGCGAGCACAGCCCGGTCGGTCGTGCGCAGCGCGGGCAGCCCGACCACCTCACGGGCCACGATCAGCCCGACCACCTGCGAGGCGCAGAGCGCAGCCCGCAGCTCGGCGCGGTCGACGTCCAGCGCGGCGGTGATGCGGTTCAGCACGGCCGCGGTGAGGAACTCGCGCAGCATCGTCGCCGCCGACTCGTGCGCGGTGGCGGAGCGGATGAGCGCCAGCACCGGGTTCGCCGGCGCAGTCTCGTCGAGGACCTGGAGCAGGCGGGCGGCCAGCCGCCTGCCCACCCCGTCGACGCCCGGGGCGAGCATCTCCTCGACCACCGCGCCCGGATCGAGCGGCAGCGCCATGGCCTGGGCGAACAGCTGCTCCTTCGTGCCGAAGAAGTAGTGCACCAGCGCCGGGTCCACCCCGGCGTCGGCGGCGACGCCCCGGATCGTGGTGGCGCGGAACCCGAGCTCGGTGAACCGCTTGGCAGCCGCAGCGAGGATCTTCCCCCGGTTGCCCGCGTCGGCGCCCCGGCGGCCGGGACGCCGACGCGCAGTGCTCATGGTCCCACGGTAGCCAAGATTTCAGCAGCCGTAGAGTTCTGCTGGCCGTTAGGTTGCTTACGTGGTGACCAGCAACTGGGCCGGCAACGTCCGCTACTCCGCGCGGGCCGTCCACCACCCCCGATCGATCGCCGAGCTGCAGGAGCTGGTGGCGGGCAGCGAACGGGTCCGCGCCGTCGGCACCGGGCACTCGTTCAACCGCATCGCCGACACCGAGGGCGATCTCGTCTCGGTGGCCGGGCTGCCCGCGCGGATCGAGATCGACGAGGCGCAGGGCTGCGTGACCGTCGGGGCCGGGATGCGGTTCGGCGAGGTCGTGGGACCGCTCGACGCTGCCGGTCTCGCGCTGGCGAACATGGGCTCACTGCCGCACATCTCGGTGGCCGGGGCGTGCTCGACGGGCACGCACGGCTCCGGGGACGCCAATCGGGTGCTCGGGGCGTACGCCCGCGCGATCGAGGTCGTCGGCGCCGACGGCGCGCTGCGGACGGTCCGCCGCGGCGAGCCCGACTTCCCGGGCTCGGTGATCGCCCTGGGCGCGCTCGGTGTGGTCACGGCGGTAACGCTGGACGTAGTGCCGGCGTTCGGGGTCCGGCAGTGGGTGCACGAGGGCCTGACCGACCTCGACGCGGTCGACGCGGCGCTCTCCGCCGCGTACAGCGTCAGCGCGTTCACCCACTGGGCGGGCGCCGGGTTCGAGCAGGTGTGGCTCAAGGTGCGCGACGGCGACCCGGTGCCGGAGCCGGGATGGCTCGGCACCACACCCGCCGATGGCCCCCGGCACATGGTGCGCGGGGTGGATCCGCGGCACTGCACCCCGCAGCGGGGCGAGCCGGGGCCGTGGCACGCGCGCCTGCCGCACTTCCGGCTCGAGTTCACCCCCAGCACGGGCGACGAGCTGCAGTCGGAGTGGTTCCTGCCCCGCGAACTGGCCGGGGCGGGACTGCGCGCGCTCGACGCCGTCAGGGAGACGATCGCTCCCGTCCTGCAGGTCTGCGAGGTCCGCTCGATCGCCGCGGACGACACGTGGCTCTCTCCCGCCGCCGGGCGCGACACCGTCGCCTTCCACTTCACGTGGGACGACAGTCCCGCCGTCGAGCCCGTCGTCGCGGCCGTCGACGCAGCGCTGGAGCCGCTCGGAGCGCGGCCGCACTGGGCGAAGCTGTCCGCGCTGGCACCGGCCGTGGTGCGGGAGCGCTGGCCCGAGTTCGGGCGGTGGGCCGAGCTGGTGGGGCGGCACGACCCGGCGGGCACGTTCCGCAACGCGTACCTGGCGGCGCTGCTCGACTGAGTTCTCCCGGCCCCGCCGAACCCACGGACGGCACTTCCGTGAGCACCGGTGCTCACGGAAGTGCCGTCCGTCGAAGAACGGGCCGGCGCCGCCGCCTCCTGGATCACCTCACCGCTGCCGGGCGCAGGTGACGTCCCCCTCCGGCAGCTGCAGGTCGACCAGGTACCGCACGGCGATCTCGTCCGCGCAGGCGTTCGCCTTCTGCAGCACCACCGTGTGGCTGTCGTGCTCGACGGAGACCAGCCGGGCGCCCATCTGGCGGGCCAGCGCGACGCCGTCCTCGTACGGGGTGGCCGGGTCGCCGGTGGAGGACACCACGATCGTGGGCGGCAAGCCGGGCGCCACGACCGGGCCCGCCTTCGACGTCGGCGGGACCGGCCAGAACGCGCACAGCTCCCGGGCCGCGCTGGGTCCGAACCCGGCGTCGGTGAACGGGGCGAGCCGCAGGGACTCGGCACTGATCAGCAGCGCGGTCTCCGGGTCGGTCACCGGCTCCGAGTCCACGCAGTTGATCGCCTGGAACGCCTCCAGCAGGTTGGAGTAGTCCCCCTTCGGGTCGCGCTCGTAGTAGATGTCGGCCAGGCGCAGCAGGTTCGTGCCCCTGCCCTGCTCCACCTGCGCGATCCCCTGGGCGAGGAACCCCCACGCCGCCTCGCTGTAGAGGGCGGCGAACACGCCGGTCATGGCGTCGGTGTAGCCGAGGACGCGGCCGGGCTCCGCGGGCACCGGCTCGTCGATGAGTGGGCGGAGGATCTCCTGCAGCCGCGCGGACGCCTTCGCCGGATCGGACCCGAGCGGGCAGCCGGACTGCTCCGCGCAGGCGGCGGCGAAGTTGTCGAACGTCCGCTGGAAGCCGCGCGACTGGGTCACCCGCGACTCGACCGGCCCGAGGGACGGGTCGATGGCCCCGTCCAGGACGAGGGCGCGCACGTCGGCCGGGAACTGGGCGGCGTACTCGGCGCCGATGCGGGTGCCGTACGAGTAGCCGACGTAGGTCAGGCGATCGTCGCCGAGCACGCGGTGGGCGATGTGCAGGTCGCGGGCGACGTCGCGGGTGCCGACGTTGGCGAGGACGTCGAGCCCGACCCGGTCGGCGCAGCGCCTGGCGAACTCCCGGTTCTCCGCCTCCGTCTGCGCTACGCCCTCCGGTGACGGGTCGAGGTCCAGATCGGCGCGTTCGGCGTCGATCTCGGCCGTGGTGGAGCAGTCGATCGTCGGGGTGCTCTTCCCCACCCCGCGCGGATCGAATCCAACCAGGTCGAACCGCTGCGCGACGGCGGTGTCGCGCACGCCGTCGGCGAAGCGGGGCAGGAACTCGACGCCGGACCCGCCCGGTCCGCCCGGGTCGGTGAACACGGTGCCGATGCGGCGGGCCGGATCGGTCGCCTTCACCCGCATCATCGCGATCTTCGCCTGGCGGCCGTCCGGGTGCGCGTAGTCCAGCGGCACGGTCAGGAACGTGCAGTCGAACCGGGGATCGGCGAAGGTGACCCGATCCTCGTCCGTGTCAGCGAGCGGCGTGCACGAACCCCAGTTCAGACGCTGGGTGTAGTACGGGGCGAGCGCCGGGTCGCCGGTGGCGGCAGCAGCCACCGGCCGGACCGTGGCCGGCGCCGGTGCCGCGCCGACGGCGAGGATGGACAGGCTCGCGCACAGCGCCCGCCAGAAGATCCGCACGGGAGCGATCCTGCCCGCGGGACCGCGGCGGGCGCACCGGGCTCGCCGCGGCACCCCACGAACGGCCGCGCGCTCGTACCCCCTCGGATGACCGGCTCAGCGGCGACCGCGACGGCGGCGCAGGTCCTGCGGCGGGCCGTTGCGCGGGGCCGCCGACCGCAGCTCGGCGCGGCGGCCGGCCTCGTCGTAGCGGGCGTAGGCGTCGACGATGTCGGCGACGAGCCGGTGGCGCACCACGTCGGCGGAGGACAGCTCCGCGAAGTGGACGTCCTCGATGCCGAAGAGGATGTCGCGCACGACCGCGAGCCCGGACTGGGCGCCGTCTGGCAGGTCGACCTGCGTGATGTCGCCGGTGACGACGATCTTCGAGCCGAACCCGAGCCGGGTGAGGAACATCTTCATCTGCTCGGGCGTGGTGTTCTGCGCCTCGTCGAGGATGATGAAGGCGTCGTTCAGCGTGCGCCCGCGCATGTACGCCAGCGGCGCGACCTCGATCGTCCCGGCCGCGATGAGCTTCGGGATCGTCTCGGGCTCGAGCATGTCGTGCAGCGCGTCGTACAGCGGCCGCAGGTACGGGTCGATCTTCTCGTAGAGGGTGCCCGGCAGGTACCCGAGCCGCTCACCGGCCTCGACGGCCGGCCGGGTCAGGATGATCCGGTTGATCATCTTGGCCTGCAGCGCCTGCACGGCCTTCGCCATGCCCAGGTAGGTCTTGCCGGTGCCCGCAGGACCGATGCCGAAGACGATCGTGTGCGCGTCGATCGCGTCGACGTAGCGCTTCTGGTTGAGGGTCTTCGGCCGGATCGTCTTGCCGCGGCGCGAGAGGATGTCGAGGGACAGCACCTCGGCGGGGGACTCCCCGAGGCGCTCGCGCTCGTCGGCGTCGCCGTCGGCGAGCATCTCGACGGTGCGGCGCACCGCGTCGACCGACACGAGCTGGCCCCGCTCGGCGATCGTCACGAGCTCGGTGAACACCCGCTCCGCGAACGCGACGTCGCCGGGGCGGCCGGTGAAGGTGATCTCGTTACCGCGGACGTGCACGTCGGCGTCGAGGAGCTCCTCGGCAGCGCGCAGGCTCTCGTCTCGCGAGCCCAGCAGCGCGAGCAGAGCGGCATCCGGAACGGCCATGCGGGACTGGACAGAATCCGGTTGGGTCAAGGGTTGTGCCGCCTGCTTTCACTCCGGGTTTCGATGACGGGCCGATGGTACCGCCGGACACCGACCCGGCGCCCGCGCAATTCCGTCGCAGGATGAGTCACTTGATGAGGCGCTGCACGTCGCGGAACCGCGGATGAGCGCTGTCGCGCAGCCATTCGAAGAGCACCATCTCGGTGGAGACGACCTCGACGCCGTGCCGCTGCATCCGCTCCAGCGCGAGCGCCATGTCCGCGGGCTTGCGCGAGCCCACCGCGTCCGCGACCACCACGACCCGGTGCCGGGCGGCGACGAGGCCCACCACGGTCTGCAGCACGCACACGTGCGCCTCCGCACCGGCCACGACGATCTCCGACGTGCGCGGCGGGAGGAGCGTGGCGAAGCCGGGATCGGCGGTGGCGGCGAACGCGGTCTTGCTCAGCACGAGCTGCGGGTGCTCGGCCAGCTCGGGGACGGTCGGGCCGAGCCCCTGCGGGTACTGCTCGGTGGCGCAGCACGGCACGTCGAGCAGCCGGGCGGCTTCCGCGAGCCGCACGGCGTTGGCGACCACGTCCGCGCCTCCGTGGATCGCCGGGACGAGGCGCTGCTGCAGGTCGATCAGCAGGAGGGCGGCGCCGGCGGTGGAGAGCAGCACGGGCGGAGAGTAGCTCAGCCGAGCAGGCGCTCCGCGGCGTCGCGGCAGGCCCGCCACGCATCGGTCGCCGGGTCGATGACGGCGAAGTGGTCGACGCCGGGCAGGCGGACCAGCTCGGCACCGGCCGCCGCGGCGAACCGCTCGCTCTGCCGGATCGGCACCCGGTCGTCCGCCGTGCCGTGCACGCACACCACGGGCGTCTCGAACGGGACCCGCTCGATCGGGGAGCCGAGGGCGTAGCGCTGCGGGACCTCGTCGGGGCCGCCGCCCAGGAACGCCTGGATCGCGCCCGCACCGAGGCCCTGCCGCGCGCCGTCGTCCAGGTCGAGCACCCCGGCCTGGCTGACCGCGCCGAGCAGCACGACGGCGGGTGCGGCCCCCGGCGCGCCGTCGGGCAGCCCGGGCCGGGCGGCCAGCCACGCAGCCAGGTGGCCGCCCGCCGAGTGCCCCACCGCGACCACCCGGGTGGGATCGATCCGGCCGCTCGCGGCCTCGGCGACCGGACCGGCCAGCGCATCGACCGCGACGGCGACGTCCTCGAAGGTGGCCGGCCAACCGCCCGCGTCGGCCCCGGGACCGCCGACGCGGCGGTACTCGACGTTCCACACCGCCCAGCCGCGGCGCACGAGGTCGGCCGCGAGCGGGCGGCCGAGCTCCAGGCCGTAGGCGGCGCGCCAGAACCCGCCGTGGACCACGACGACCGTGCCGGGAACGGGTGCGTCGCCGGGCGGGAGCGAGAGCTCCCCGAAGCGGCAGGCGCCGTCGCCGTACGTGATCCGCCGAATGGTCGGGACCGCAGCTGCGCCACCGGGCATACCCGGATCCTCGCAGGGACACCACGGAGGGTGTTCGTGGCGGGAGTGCGCCACGTCGCGGTGGGCGTGGGGGGACGGCCACCGCGACGTGGCTGGAACCACCGGACGAGGGGGACTCCCCGGTGGCCCTGCGGACTCGGTCCGCAGCCCTCATCCCGGCCCTGTGCTGGGCGGGAACGTCTAGACAGTACCGACCCCGCCGCACGACGGCAGCGAAGGTCACCCGGATGCCGAACCGGGTGCGGCGGGACGGGGGACCATTCAGCGGCACGTGCAGCTGCACGGTCGGCTACCGACCGTAATAGTCAGTGTTCAAACTACGACAAAACCGCACTACACGAAGCCATCCGTCGTTCAGCTGCCGTTCACGCAGCGGATACCTGCCGGTCAGGTCGGGTAACGAAGATCACGTCCACCTGCGGGTGCGGACGCCCAACGCGCCGAGCGCCACCGCGGCCGCCGTCGAGGCCCGCAGGACCTCCGGGCCGAGCCGCACCGGGCGGGCCCCAGCCGTCGCGAGGACAGCCAGCTCGTCGTCGGTGATGCCGCCCTCCGGGCCCACGACGAGCAGCAGATCGCCCGCTTCGGGCAGGTCGACGTCGGTGATGCCGGTGTTCGCCGCCTCGTGCAGGACGAGGGTCGCCGCAGCCGCGGCGACGTGTTCGGCGAGGGTGGCCGTCGACACCGGCTCGGCGACCGGCGGGATCCACGGCCTGCGGGCCTGCTTCGCCGCCTCGCGCACCGTCGTCCGCCAGCGGGCGAGCGCCTTGGCGCCGCGCGGGCCGTCGTCCCAGCGGGCGATGCAGCGGGCCGCGCGCCACGGCACGACGGCGTCGACCCCGGCCTCGGTGGCCATCTCCACCGCCAGCTCGCCGCGGTCGCCCTTCACCAGGGCCTGGGCGAGCACGACCCGCGGGGCGGGCGGATCGACGCGCGCGCGGGACAGGACGCGCAGATCGAGGCTGTCCCGCCCGGCCGCCGTCACGACCGCGCGGACCACTCCCCCGCGCCCGTCGGACAGCTGCAGCTCCTCCCCGGCCCGCAGCCGGCGCACGGCGGCCGCGTGCCGGCCCTCTGGCCCGTCCAGCACGGCGTGCTCGCCCGCGGGGAGCTCGTCGACGAGGAACAGCGGTGCGGTCGTCACGGCCGAATCCTCCCCGCCCGGGGCGTGTGGCCGGGCGCCACCCCGCGAGTCGCGCATTCGGCCGCGCGACTCGCCGCCGCCCGACGACCCACCCGGGCCGCCGCCCGTCCCCGGCTGGCCGGCCGAGCCGGACCGATCCAGATCAGCGACCGAAGCCGCGCAGCCGCGAGAAGAGGCCGTGCCCGTTGCGGCTCGAGTCCGCGGCGAGGTTCGGCTGGTCCTCGCCGCGCAGGGCGGCGAGCTGGCGCAGCAGCTCGGTCTGCTTCGCGTCGAGCTTCGTCGGCACGACGACCTCGATGTGCACCACCAGGTCGCCGTAGCCGTCGATGCGTCCGCTCGACCGCAGCCGGGGCATGCCCTTGCCGCGCAGGGTGCGCACAGTGCCGTGCTGGGTGCCGGGTTCGACGTGCAGCTCCTCGACGCCGTCCAGCGTCGGCAGCGGCAGGGTGGCGCCGAGCGCGGCCGCGGTCATCGGCAGCGCGACGGTGCAGTGCAGGTCGGCGCCGTCTCGGGTGAAGAGCTCGTGCGGCTCCTCCTCGACCTCGACGTACAGGTCGCCCGCGGGCCCACCGCCGGCCCCGACCTCGCCCTGGCCGGCCAGCCGCACCCGCATGCCGTCGGCCACACCGGCCGGGATCCGCACGGTGACGGTGCGGCGCTGACGCACCCGCCCGTCGCCGGCGCACTTGCGGCACGGCTCCTCGATGACCTCGCCGAACCCGCGGCACTTCGGGCAGGGGCGAGAGGTGACGACCTGGCCGAGGAACGAGCGCTGCACGCTCTGCACCTCACCGCTGCCGTGGCAGATGTCGCAGGTGATCGTCGAGGTGCCGGGCGCGCAGCCGGACCCTGTGCACTCGGAGCACAGGACGGCGGTGTCGACCTGCAGATCCCGGGTGACGCCGCTGGCGCACTCCTCCAGGGTCAGCCGCAGGCGGATCAGCGCGTCGGCGCCGGGCTGCACCCGGCTGCGCGGCCCGCGACCGCGACCGGCCCCGGTGGTGCCGAAGAAGGCGTCCATGATGTCGCCGAACCCGAACGCGCTGAACGGGTCCTGCGCACCGGCGCTCGCGGCACCGCTGGCCATCGGGTCGCCGCCGAGGTCGACGATGCGGCGCTTCTCGGGGTCGGAGAGGACCTCGTAGGCGGTGTTGACCTCGCGGAAGCGTTCCTGAGCGTCCGGATCGGGGTTGACGTCGGGGTGCAGCTCGCGGGCGAGCCGCCGGTACGCCCGCTTGATCTCATCGGGTCCGGCATCCCGGGAGACCCCCAGGATCGCGTAGTAGTCCCGTGCCACGTGCGTGTTCCCCATGATCCTTCTCGCTCGCTCCGCTGATCGGACGCGATGTCAGTGCCCGGCCAGGATCTCACCCACGTAACGAGCGACCGCATGGACCGCCGCGATCGAACCCGGGTAGTCCATCCGCGTGGGACCCACGACCCCCATTCCGCCGACCACGGTGCCGGGCCCGTAGCCGATCGAGATGACGGAGGTGCTCCGCAGATCCTCCGCCTCGTTCTCCTCGCCGATGCGGACCGTCACGTTTCCGGTGTCCTGCACAGAGGCTAACAACTTGAGGATCACGACTTGTTCCTCGAGGGCCTCCAGCACCTGGCGCAGCGAGCCGGGGAAGTCGCTGGCGCTGCGGGTCAGGTTGCTGGTGCCACCGAGCACCAGACGCTCCTCGGGGTGCTCCACGAGCGTCTCGATGAGCACGGTCGACACCGACGTGAGGACCTTGCGCAGGTGCGGCGGGCACTGGTTGGGCAGCTCGGCGACCTCGGCGGACGCCGCAGCGAGCTGCCGCCCGGTCAGTGCCTTGTTGACGAGCGTGCGGATCTGTGCCACGTCGTCGTCGGTGAGCACCTCACCCAGGTCGACGATGCGCTGGTCGACCCGCCCGCTGTCGGTGATCAGCACCAGCATCAGCCGCGCCGGGGTCAGCGCGACCACCTCGCAGTGCCGCACGGTCGAGCGGGTCAGCGTCGGGTACTGCACGACGGCGACCTGACGGGTCAGCTGAGCCAGCAGGCGCACGCTGCGGCGGAGCACGTCGTCGAGGTCGACGGCCCCCTCGAGGAAGCTCTGCACGGCTCGGCGTTCCGCTGCCGACAGCGGCTTGATCTGCGCCAACCGGTCGACGAAGACGCGGTATCCCTTGTCGGTGGGGATCCGGCCCGCACTCGTGTGCGGCTGGGCGATGAGCCCTTCGTCCTCCAGCACCGCCATGTCGTTGCGGATGGTGGCGGAGGACACACCGAGGTTGTGCCGGTCGACGATCATCTTCGAGCCCACCGGCTCCTTGGTCGCCACGTAGTCGGCGACGATCGCACGCAGGACGGCGAAGCGGCGTTCCTCGGCGTTCAACCAGCCCTCCCCGGATGTCCTGGACGTATGTCCATATTACGAGCTGCGGAGGGCCGTCAGCCGTCGTGAAGAATGTGATGCGTGCTCATCCGCAGGCCGGTCCTGGACGCCATCGCCGCCGGACGGGTGGCGGTGCCGTTCCGCAGGTGGGCCGCGCACCGGGTCCGGGTGGGCGGTACCCAGCGTACTCCGGTGGGGGGTCCTGGAGTTCACGGCCGTGGAACCGGTGGCGCTGTCCCGGCTCACGGCCGCCGACGCCCGGGCCGCGGGCTACCCGACGGTCGCGGCGCTGCGCGCGGCGAGGGCACGCTCCACCGGATCTCGGTGCGGCTGGCCGGCCCCGATCCGCGGTGGTGCTACGGGTGCGCGCCGACCTCACCGACGAGGAGCTGGCCGAGATCACCGCGCGGCTCGACCGGCTCGGGCCGGGCGTCCCGCCGCGGTCCGTGGACGAAGACGGTGCTGAACCTCATCGCGGAGAACCCGGCGGTCCGCGCCCCGGACCCGGCCGCCCGGCTGGGCAGGAGACGCTGCCCGTCGAGCGCGACGTGCGCGAGCTCGAGGAGCTGGGCCTCACCGAGGGCCTCGAGGTCGGCCACCGGCTCCCCGCGCGGACGGGCGTACCTGGGAGGGGCTGGGACGGGATGAACGGGACCGGGATGAACGGGGACGAGGAGGTTCCCGAGGAGCTGCTGGAGCTGCTCGCGGAAGAAGCGAGCGGGTGGGCGTGCCCCGAGTGCGGCTACCGCGATCCCATCTCCTGCGCACTGACCTGCCCCGGCTGCGACGCCCGTCGCCTGCCGCCGGAACCGCCGGAGTGACGCTCAGGCGGGCACGGCCGTGAGCAGGTCCCGCACGACCGCGTCGGCGAGCAGCCGACCGGCCCGGGTGAGCACCACCGCGTCCGCGTCGCGCACGAGGAGGCCGTCGGCCACGGCGCGGTCGGCCACGGCGCGGGCCGGCTCGTCGAGCAGATCCAGCGGCAACCCCGATGCGAGCCGCAGCCGGAGCATGACCCGCTCGGTGTGGCGCTCCTGGGCGGTCAGCACCTCCCGCCCGGCCTCCGGCGCCTCCCCGGCCGCGAGCATCGCGGCGTAGCGGGCCGGGTGCTTGACGTTCCACCACCGCACACCGGCCAGGTGCGAGTGCGCGCCGGGGCCGAGGCCCCACCAGTCGCCGTCGAGCCAGTAGCCGAGGTTGTGCCGGCAGCGCGCGGCCTCGTCGGCCGCCCAGTTCGACACCTCGTACCAGCGCAGCCCCGCCGCGGCGAGGCGGTCGTCGACGATCTCGTAGCGGCGGGCGGCGACGTCGTCGTCGGGGGCGGGCAGCTCGCCGCGCGCCACCCGCCGGGCCAGCGCCGTGCCCTCCTCGACGATCAACGCGTACGCGGAGACGTGGTCGACGCCCGCGTCGAGGACGGCGTCGAGCGAGGCGCGCAGGTCGTCGTCGGTCTCGCCCGGGGTCGCGTAGATCAGGTCGAGGTTCACGTGCACGAAACCGGCCGCCCGCGCCTCGCGCGCCGCCTCGACCGCCCGGCCGGGGGTGTGTCGGCGGTCCAGCACCGCCAACACGTGCGGCGCCGCGGACTGCATCCCCAGCGACACGCGCGTGAAGCCCGCGTCGGCCAGGCCGGCGAAGAACTCCGGCGACGTCGACTCCGGGTTGGCCTCCGTGGTCACCTCCGCGCCGGCGGCCAGCCCGAACGCGCCGCGGATCGCGTCCAGGACACCGGCCAGGCGCTCCGCCCCGAGCAGCGACGGTGTGCCGCCACCGACGAAGACCGTGTCGACGCGCCGCTCCCCCACCGTCGCGACCGCCCGGTCCAGCTCGCGGCGCACCGCGTCGAACCAGCCGTCCGGCGAGGCGCCGGAGCCGGCCAGCTCGGAGGCGGTGTAGGTGTTGAAGTCGCAGTAGCCGCAGCGCGCCGCGCAGAACGGCACGTGCACGTAGACCCCGAACGGCACCCGCCCACGCTACGCCGCGCGCGGACGCCGGATCAGGCGCCGCATCAGGTGCCGTGTCACGTGCGAGTCGGACGCCGATCCACGCGCACGTCGACGATGGGCCGAACGGGTGATCGCGGACGCCCGGGGGAACCGGCGACGAGGCGGTCGGTGCGGGGTTGACGAGGTGAATCGAACGCCCGGTCCCCGGGCCCGCACATGTGAACCAGCTCCCACCATGTGGACATCCGTGGATCGCTGACCGGACAGATGGCACCCTGAGGCCCATGACGTCGCCGGACACGCTGCTGCTCGTGGCCCGCCGGCACGTCGATCTCCTGCGCGTGAACAGCGCGCTCTGTCTGCACGGCTGACTCTCCGCCGGCCAGTCCTCCCACCACCGGCGCCGGAGTGTGCCGTGCGCACGCTCGCGCGCGCCGCGATTCCGAAGGCACCCCCATGCCCCCCACCACCCCTGTCAAGCGCAAGCGCGGCGAAGGTCAGTGGAAGCTCGGCCACCGCGAGCCGCTCAACCCCAACGAACGCACCAAGAAGGACGACGACGGGCTCAACGTCCGGGCCCGCATCGAGACCATCTACGCCGAGCGCGGGTTCGACTCGATCGATCCGGCCGACCTGCGCGGCCGGATGCGCTGGTGGGGCCTGTACACCCAGCGCAGGCCCGGCATCGAGGGCGGCCGGACCGCCGTGCTCGAGCCCGAGGAGCTCGACGACCGCTACTTCATGCTGCGGGTGCGCATCGACGGCGGCGCGCTCACGACGGAGCAGCTGCGCACGCTCGGCGAGATCAGCCAGTCCTACGCCCGCGACACCGCGGACATCACCGACCGGCAGAACATCCAGTACCACTGGATCGAGATCGAGTCGATGCCGGCGATCTGGAAGCGCCTGGAGAGCGTCGGACTGATGACCACCGAGGCCTGCGGCGACACCCCGCGGGTGATCCTCGGCTCGCCCGTCGCCGGCATCTCCGCCGAGGAGCTGATCGACCCGCGGCCGGCGATCGACGCGATCGTCGAGCGCTACGTCGGCAACCCGGCGTTCTCCAACCTCCCGCGCAAGTTCAAATCGGCGATCTCCTGGCAGCAGGACGTCGCGCACGAGGTCAACGACATCTCGTTCATCGGGGTCGTGCACCCCGAGCACGGCCCGGGCTTCGACCTGTGGGTCGGCGGCGGCCTGTCGACCAACCCGCGGATCGCGCAGCGGCTGGGCGTGTGGGTGCCGCTCGAGGAGGTCCCGGACGTGTGGGAGGGCGTCGTCTCGATCTTCCGCGACTACGGCTACCGGCGGCTGCGGCACCGAGCGCGGCTGAAGTTCCTCGTCGCCGACTGGGGCGTGGCGAAGTTCCGCCAGGTGCTGGAGGACGAGTACCTGGGCCGCGAGCTGATCGACGGCCCCGCGCCCGAGGTGCCGGAGCGCCCGATCGACCACGTGGGCGTCCACAAGCAGAAGGACGGCCGCAACTACATCGGCGTCGCGCCCTCGTCGGGCCGCGTCTCCGGCACCACCCTCGTCCAGCTCGCCGACATCGTCGAGGCGGCCGGGTCGCGGCGGGTACGGCTCACCCCGCAGCAGAAGATCGTCGTGCTCGACGTGCCGGATCGCACGGTCGATCGCCTCGTCACCGAGCTGAACAAGCTCGGGCTGCCCGCCGATCCGTCGCCGTGGCGGCGCTCGACGATGGCCTGCACCGGCATCGAGTTCTGCAAGCTCGCGATCGTCGAGACGAAGGAGCGGGCGATCCGGCTGGTCGAGGACCTGGAGAAGCGCCTCGCCGACGTCTCCCCCGACGTGCCGATCTCGATCCACCTCAACGGCTGCCCCAACTCGTGCGCGCGCACGCAAGTCGCCGACATCGGGCTCAAGGGCCAGATCGTCACCACCGCCGACGGCGAGCAGGTGGAGGGCTTCCAGGTGCATCTGGGCGGTGGCCTCGGCCTGGACGCCGGTTTCGGCCGCAAGCTGCGCGGGTTGAAGGTCACCAGCGCCGAGCTGGGCGACTACGTGGAGCGCGTCGTGCGCAACTTCGTCGAGCAGCGCACCGAGGGCGAGCGGTTCGCGCAGTGGGTGCTGCGCGCGGACGAGGAGAGCCTGAAGTGAGCGAACGCGCGGTGCCGTTCTACTGCCCGTACTGCGGCGAGGAGGACCTGCGCCCGTCCGAGGCCGCGCACGGCGCCTGGTGGTGCTCCTCCTGCCTGCGGACGTTCACGCTGAAGATGCTCGGGATCGGAGTGCCCTCATGAGCGTGGCCACCGAGGCCGATCTGCGTGCGCTGGCGGCCGAGGGCGCCGAGCGGCTCGGTCCGGACGCGTCCGCAGAGGCGGTGCTCGCCTGGGCCGCGGCGACGTTCGACCGGCTGATCGTCGCGTCCAACATGCAGGACGCGGTGCTCGTCGACCTGGCCGCGAAGGCCGCGCCCGGCGTCGAGGTGCTGTTCCTGGACACCGGCTACCACTTCCCCGAGACGATCGGCACCCGCGACGCTGTCGAGCAGGTCTACGACGTGCGGATCGTCGACGCCCGGCCCGAGCAGTCCGTCGCGGAGCAGGACGCGGAGCGGGGCGAGGACCTGTGGGCCCGCGACCCGAACCAGTGCTGTGCACTGCGCAAGGTCGTACCGCTGCAGAAGGTGCTCGAGCGTTACGACGCGTGGGTCACCGGGGTGCGCCGGGTCGAGGCTCCGACCCGGGCGAACACGCCGCTCGTCACCTACGACGAGAAGTTCGGGCTGGTGAAGATCAACCCGATCGCGGCGTGGACCGACGAGGACATGCAGCGCTACGTCGCCGAGCACCGGGTCCTGGTGAACCCGCTGGTCGGCGAGGGGTACCCGTCGATCGGATGCGCGCCGTGCACGAGCAAGCCGGCGCCGGGGGCCGATCCGCGGTCCGGCCGCTGGGCCGGCACCGGGAAGATCGAGTGCGGCCTCCATGTCCAGTGAACGAACGGAGGTCGTGGCGTGACCGCGCCGACGCTTGACGCCCTCGACGCGCTGGAGAGCGAGGCCATCCACATCTTCCGCGAGGTCGCGGGCGAGTTCGACCGCCCGGTGATCCTGTTCTCCGGCGGCAAGGACTCCACGGTGCTGGTGCATCTGGCGGTGAAGGCCTTCGCGCCGGCGCCGGTGCCGTTCCCGCTGCTGCACGTCGATACCGGGCACAACTTCCCCGAGGTCATCGCGTTCCGCGACGAGCTGGTCGCCCGGCTGGGCCTGCGGCTGGTGGTGGCGCACGTCCAGGACTGGATCGACGACGGGCGGCTCACCGAGCGGCCCGACGGCACCCGCAACCCGCTGCAGACCGTGCCGCTGCTGGACACGATCGCCGAGCACCGGTTCGACGCGGTGTTCGGCGGCGGCCGCCGCGACGAGGAGCGGGCCAGGGCGAAGGAGCGGATCATCAGCCTGCGTGACGCGTTCGGCCGGTGGGACCCGCGCTCGCAGCGCCCCGAGCTGTGGAACCTCTACAACGGGCGGCACGCGCCCGGCGAGCACGTGCGCGTCTTCCCGATCTCGAACTGGACCGAGCTCGACGTCTGGCGCTACATCCGCCGGGAGCGGATCGCGCTGCCGTCGATCTACTTCAGCCACCGGCGTGCCGTGTTCCGGCGCGACGGGATGTGGCTCGCGGAGGGCCCGTGGGGCGGGCCGCGCGGGACCGAGGCCCTCGAGGAGCGCACCGTGCGCTACCGGACCGTCGGCGACGGCTCCTGCACCGGCGCCGTCGAGTCCACGGCGAGCACGGTCGACGAGATCATCGCCGAGGTCACGGCGTCCCGGCTGACCGAGCGCGGTGCGACCCGCGCCGACGACCGCCTCTCCGAGGCGGCGATGGAGGACCGGAAGCGCGAGGGCTACTTCTGATGACGGATCTTCTCCGCTTCGCGACGGCGGGGTCGGTGGACGACGGCAAGTCGACGCTGGTCGGGCGGCTGCTCTTCGACACCAAATCGGTGTTGGCCGACCAGATCGAGGCGGTCACCCGGGCGTCGGTGGACAAGGGGCTCGCCACGCCGGACCTGTCGCTGCTGGTCGACGGGCTGCGCGCCGAGCGCGAGCAGGGCATCACGATCGACGTCGCGTACCGGTACTTCTCCACGCCGAAGCGCGGGTTCGTGCTGGCCGACACGCCCGGGCACGTCCAGTACACGCGCAACACGGTCACCGGAGCGTCGACCGCGGAGCTGGCGGTGCTGCTCGTCGACGCCCGGCACGGGGTGGTCGAGCAGACCCGCCGGCACGCCGCCGTGCTCGCGCTGCTGCGGGTGCCGCGGCTGGTGCTGGCCATCAACAAGATCGATCTCGTCGACTACGACGAGGCCGTGCTCACCGCGATCGGCAAGGACTTCGCCGGTCTGGCAGCGTCGCTGGGGTTCGAGTCGGTGGTGACGATCCCGGTGTCGGCGCTGGTCGGCGACAACGTGGTGGAGCGCTCGGAGCGCACGCCCTGGTACGACGGCCCGACGCTGCTCGGCTACCTGGAGTCGGTGCCGGTGACCGGCCCGGAGATCGATCGGCCGTTCCGGATGCCCGTGCAGTACGTCATCCGCGACCACGCCACCGACTACCGCGGGTACGCGGGTCAGGTCGGCGCCGGCACCGTCGCGCCCGGTGACGAGGTGGTCGTGCTGCCCGCCGGGATCCGGACCAGCGTCACGTCCGTCGACACGGCGGACGGGCCGCTGCCCGCCGCCGGGGCGGGGCGCTCGATCACGGTGCGGCTCGCCGACGACATCGACATCGCCCGCGGGGACCTGCTCGCGGCGGCCGGCGCAGCCCCGGCCGTGACGAACGAGCTGGACGCCACGTTGTGCTGGCTGGCGGACAAGCCGCTGCGTCCGGGCGCGCGGCTGCTGCTCAAGCACGGCACGCGCACCACGCCGGTGATCGTCGGCGCGCTCGGCGAGCGGCTCGACACCGACGCGGTGGCCTGGGTCGAGGGCACCGAACAGCTGGGCATCAACGACATCGCCCGCGTCGCGCTGCGCACGGCCGACCCGCTGCCCGTCGACCCGTACGCCGAGATCCGCGCGACCGGCAGCTTCCTGCTCATCGATCCGCCGTCGGGGAACACGCTGGCCGCCGGGCTCGTGGGGCATCCCCTGCAGGTCTCGTGACCACCGCGCCGCCGCTGGTCGGGGTCGCGCACGGCAGCCGCGATCCGCGCTCAGCGGCCACCGTCGCCGAGCTGATGGACGTGGTGCGCGCCCGGCACCCCGAGCTGGACGTGCGCACCGCGTTCCTCGATCTGTCGGCACCACGGCTGCGCGACGTGCTCGGTGGGGTCACGTCGGCGGTCGTGGTGCCGCTGCTGCTCGGGCACGCCTACCACGCGCGGGTCGACGTGCCGGGTGAGGTGGCGCGGTCCGGGCGGCCCGGGGTGCTGGTGACCGACGTACTGGGACCCGCCGTCGAGGCGGCGGCGCTCGATCGCCTCGCCGCCGTCGCCGGCCCCCTCGACGATCCCGCTCTGGGCGTCGTGCTGGCCGGGGTGGGGTCGTCGCACGCGCCGGCCAACGCCGTCGTCGCGGCGGCGGCGGCCGAGTGGCGGGACCGGTTCGGCTGGGCGGGGGCGCGGGCCGCCTTCGCGACCGCGGAGCCGTCGGTCACTGACGCGATCGCCCAGCTGCGGGCGGCCGGTGCCCGGCGGATCGCGGTCGCGCAGTGGGTGCTCGCGCCGGGGCTGCTGCCCGATCGGATCGCCCGCGCCGCGGCAGCCGCCGGCGCGGTCGTCGGGGAACCCCTCGGCGCTCACCCCGCCGTCGCCGACCTCGTCGTGGCGAGGTACCGGGAAACCCTGGCCCGGGAACGGGTGCGCCGGAGGGCCGGCTGAGCCCCGGGATCCGACGTCGGGCCCGAGCCCGGGGCGCGAGTTGCCCCGACGAGCCCGGCGAGTTGCCCCGACGAGGCCCGCGAGTGGTCCTTACCGGGACGCCGAGTTGCGGCTTTCGTGACGGCGAGTCCCGCAAATGCCCCGACAGGCGCGCTCCGTCGGGCGAGTCGCGCATTTCGGCACGCACCGGACGCCAGGGTCCCGGGACGGGGGCAGATGTCAGCGCCCAACAACCCCCTCAGATGTGCAACTCGCTGCACCGAACGGAGAAATGGCCAGACCAGATGCCGAACTCTCCGGGCCCGAGCGCAGGACTCACCGGGCTAAACGCGCGACTCGCCGCCGCACCGGGCGCACATCTCACCACACGGAACACGCGGCCGCGGATGATCTCTCGGTGATCGGCCTTACCGGACCGGAAACGCCCCGAACCCGTTCGAGGACAGCTGTACGGACGTTGCCGATTGGGCCGAACGGGGCGTTCTCGGGAGACCTGCGTCACTCCACACCCGACACGCCACACTGACCTGCATAAACCCAGTTGTCCGGACATTTCCGAACCATCCCGCGACTCGGACGAACGGTTGAATCGGGGGCGCCGTTCACAGACGATGGTCGGCGTGATGACCGCCCCCGCTCTGACGCGCGCACACGCGCAGCGGGTTCGCGTGCTGGTCATGGACCTCGAGCGCTTCTGGCCGTCGCGCCGGGGCCTCGCCTTCGACGAGTTCTGTCGCTGATCGCTCCTCGCTGATCGCCTTTTCGTCCCCTACAGCACGGCCTTCAGCACAGTCTTCAGCCCCGCCTTCAGCACAGGTATCTACCGCGCCTCCGAGGCGCATCTCCGACCGTCGATTCCCCCTCATTCCACCACTCGTCGAGGATCTTCCATGCGCTCGCGCACCAGAAGTCTGCTCGTTGCCGCCCTGATCTCCCTCACCGCGCTGGCCGGCTGCTCCCGCGCCGCGGAGTCGCCCGCTCCCCAGCAGGCCGCGACCGGCCCGGCCGCCGAGCTGCGGCTCGGCTACTTCCCGAACATCACCCACGCGCCCGCCCTCATCGGCGACGCGAAGGGCTTCTTCGCCGAGGAGCTCGGCGCCACGAAGCTCACGACCCAGCAGTTCAACGCCGGCCCGGACGAGGTCTCGGCGCTGCTCGGTGGTTCGCTCGACGCCGGGTTCATCGGCTCCAGCCCCGCGATCAACGCGTTCGCGAAGTCGAACGGCCAGGCGATCCGGCTGATCGCCGGGTCCACCTCCGGCGGGGCCCAGCTGGTCACCACCCCCGACATCACCGCGCCCGAGCAGCTCAAGGGCAAGATCATCGCGACGCCGCAGCTCGGCAACACCCAGGACGTCGCGCTGAAGAAGTGGCTCAAGGAGAACGGGCTGGAGATCGGCGAGGGTCCGGACAGGGTCACCGTCCAGAACCTCGACAACCCNCGCACGCTCGATCTCTACCGCTCCGGCGAGATCGCGGGCGGCTGGCTGCCGGAGCCGTGGAGCTCCCGGCTGGTGGACGCCGGCGCGCACGTGCTCGTCGACGAGAAGACCCTGTGGCCGGGCGGGCAGTTCCCCACCACCGTGCTGATCGTGCGCACCGAGTTCCTGCAGCAGCACCCGGAGACGGTCGAGGCGCTGCTGCGCGGCGAGCAGAAGGCGATCGACTTCGCCCAGAACAACCAGGCGGAGGCCAAGACCGTCACCAACGACGCGATCAAGGAGTTCACCGGCTCGTCGCTCTCCCCCGCGGTGCTCGACCGCGCCTTCAGCGAGCTGTCCTTCTCGAGCGACCCCCTCGCCGCGACGTTCCCGCAGCTGTCGAAGGACAGCGTCACTGCGGGCGCGCAGCAGAAGGAGGTCGACCTGAACGGTTTCGTCGACCTGACCGCGCTCAACAACGTGCGGCAGGCCGCCGGTCTGCCCGCGGTGGACGCCGCGGGCCTCGACGAGCAGGGATGAGGAACCGATGACCGCCACCCTGGAGCGCTCGGCACCCGTGCGCCGCACCCCCGCCGTCGCGCTCACCGGAGTCCACAAGACGTTCGGCAGCGGCCCGTCGGCCGTCACGGCGCTGCGCGACATCGACCTGGCCGTCGCGCCGGGCGAGTTCGTGTGTCTGCTCGGCGCTTCGGGGTGCGGCAAGTCGACCCTGCTCAACCTGGTCGCGGGCCTGGACCGGCCGACGTCGGGCACGCTGGACGTGCGCACCACCCGGCCGTCGGTGATGTTCCAGGAGTCCGCGCTGTTGCCGTGGCTCACCGCGGGCCGCAACGTCGAACTGCCGTTGCGGCTCGCGGGGATGAGCCGCAAGGAGCGGCGAGCGCGCGCCGAGGAGCTGCTGGAGCTGGTGCGGTTGGGGGGCCAGGCCGCCAAGCGTCCACACGAGCTGTCGGGCGGGATGCGCCAGCGGGTGGCGCTCGCGCGCGCGCTCGCCGCCGCCACGAGCGTCACCGACGCCGACACCCCGGGCCTGCTGCTGATGGACGAGCCGTTCGCCGCGCTCGACGCCATCACCCGTGACGTGCTGCAGGGTGAGCTGCTGAGGGTGTGGCGGGCCACCGGCATCACGATCCTGTTCGTCACCCACGATGTGCGCGAGGCCGTCCGGCTCGCCCAGCGGGTGGTGCTGCTGTCGTCGCGGCCCGGCACGGTCGTGCGGGAGTGGACGGTCGGCGCCAACTCTGAACGGCTGCACGAGGAGATCACCGCCCGGCTGCGGGAGGTGATCACGAGCCATGCCGCTTGATCTGGAGAGACAGCGACCGGACGACGCCGGCGCCGACACCGATGCCGCCGCCGTCGCCGGGCTCGACGCGCTCGACACACCGACGGTCGTCGCCACCCCGTGGTGGCGCAAGCTGCTCAGCACCTGGCTGCCGCCGTTCGTGGCGCTGACCCTGTTCGTGGTGATCTGGCAGATCGTCTGGGCCTCGGCGATCACGAGCGAGTTCAAGGTGCCCGCCCCGGCCGCGGTGTGGGACGAGTTCGCCGCGACCGTGGCCGACGGCCAGGTGTGGACGATCCTGTGGACGTCGATCAGCCGCGCCTTCATCGGCTTCGCGATCGCGCTGCTCATCGCGACCCCGCTCGGGTTGCTGGTGGCCCGCGTGGCGGTGGTGCGCGCAGCGATCGGGCCGCTGCTGACCGGCATGCAGAGCTTGCCGTCGGTGGCGTGGGTTCCCGCGGCCGTGCTGTGGTTCGGCCTCACCGACGCGACGATCTACTTCGTCGTGCTGGCCGGCTCGATCCCATCGATCGCGAACGGTCTCGTTGCCGGCATCGACCAGATCCCGCCGATCCTGCCGCGTGTGGGCAAGGTACTCGGTGCGGGCGGGCTGACCGCGGCCCGGCACATCCTGCTGCCCGCTGCGCTGCCCGGCTACCTCGCCGGCTGCAAGCAGGGCTGGGCGTTCTCGTGGCGCTCGCTGATGGCCGCGGAGATCATCGCTGCCGGTCCCCTGCTCGGCTTCGGCCTCGGTGCCTACCTCAAGCAGGGCAGCGACTTCTCGAACATGCCGGGCGTGATCGCAGCGATCTTCCTCATCCTGATCGTCGGCATCGGCATCGAACTGCTGGTCTTCCGTCCTCTGGAGCGTCGGGTGCTGCGCGCCCGCGGACTCGCCTCGTAGCGCCGTGCCCGCCGCCGTGCTCTGGGACCTGGAGGAGGTCTGGCCCTCGCGCCGGCAGCACGCCCACGACGAACTCTGTAGCTCGACACCGCCTCCGTCGACCCTGTCCCTCCTCACGGAAACGGAATCCACGGTGTCCTCCTCCGACGACGACCCCGCGGTCGGCGCCGCCCGCCGCACCGCGCTCAACGAGGACTGGCTGGCGACGATCGTCGGCCTCGTCCTGCTCCTGCTCGTGCTCGCGGGCGTGATCCCGGGGTGGCTGATCCCATGACCGAAGCCCCGACCACCCGAACGACCGCTAGCTCCACCTCCTGGGCGATCGGCGGCGTCGCCGTCGTGATCGCTATCGGCGCGCTGGTGCGCCTGCTCGAACAGGGTCTGCCCGCGTGGACCGAGGGCACCGCGTTCGGCGACGTCGCCGCCGCGATCGAGTACCCGGTGTACGCGATCGTGCTCGGTCTGATCGGCAACGTGGTGCTCACCCAGCTCGGTGTGCGCGACCGGCTCGCCGGCGGCTTCCGCACCGAGTTCTTCATCAAGACCGGTCTGGTGCTGCTCGGCGCTTCGATCAACTTCTCGGTGATCGTGAGCGCCGCTGGTCCGGCGATCGTCCAGGCCCTCCTGCTGATCTCGATCGTCTTCGGCTTCACGTGGTGGCTCGGCGGCCGCCTGGGCCTCGACGACAGGCTGCGCGCGCTGTTGTCGACGGCCGTGTCGATCTGCGGAGTGAGCGCCGCGATCGCCGCGGCGGGCGCCGTGCAGGCGAAGAAGGAGCAGCTCGCCTACACCGCCAGCATGGTGGTGCTGTTCGCGCTGCCGTCGATCTTCCTGTTGCCGCTCGCGGTCGACGCGCTCGGGCTCGCCCAACCCGTGGCGGGCGCCTGGATCGGCGGCAACATCGACACGACCGCCGCGGTGAGCGCGGCTGGGGCGCTCGTCGGCGAGGAGGCCCTGCAGATCGCCACGATCGTCAAGACGACGCAGAACGCGCTGCTCGGCGTCGTCGCCGTGGCGCTGACCGCGTGGTTCGCACTGCGGGTGGAGCGGCGCGCCGACATCGGCCGCGGCCGGGGCCGCGAGCTGTGGGAGCGCTTCCCCAAGTTCGTGCTCGGGTTCCTCGCTGCGTCGATCATCGCGACGGTCTTCACCGCCGTCGTCGGCTCGGCCGCGGCGAAGCCGCTCATCTCGAGCGTGAACGATCTGCGGACGATCTTCCTGATCCTCGCGTTCGTCTCGATCGGGCTGGAGTTCCGGGTGGCTCCGCTGAAGGAGGTCGGCTGGCGGCCCGTCGGGGTGTTCGCGAGCGCGACCGCGGTGAACCTGGTGGTCGGTCTGGGCCTGGCGGTGCTGCTCTTCTCCGGGTTCGGGGCCTGATGGGTGCGTCGCCCCGCCGCCGTAGGGTCGGCGGGGTGACGACCGATTCGCCCGCCGACGCCTGGACCGGCGACCGCGTCACCCGCTGGCTGATGCGCGCCGAGGCGCTGGACCGGCAGTTCGCCCCTGTCTCCGCCGTGCTGTTCGCCGCGGCCGGCCTGCGCGCGGGCGAGCACGTGCTCGACGTCGGATGCGGGGCCGGGCCGACCACCCGGCAGGCGGCTGAGCTCGTCGGGCCCTCGGGCCGGGTGACCGGCATCGACATCGCCGCCCCGCTGCTCGACGCCGCGGCCGCGGTCCCCGCCGTGGGCGCCCCGATCGACTGGGTGTGCGCCGACGTCACCACGTGGACGCCACCGCAGCAGGTCTACGACGTGGTGCTGTCGCGGTTCGGCGTCATGTTCTTCGCCGATCCGCACGCGGCGTTCTCCCGGCTCGCTGCGGCCGCCCGGCCGGGAGCCCGGCTGGTGGCCGCGGTGTGGCAGCACCGCACCGCCTCGCCGCTGTTCAGCGTGCCCCTCGGTGCCGTGCTCGCGGTGCTGACCGACCGCGGCATCCCGGAACCGGGCGGCCTCGCACCCGACCACGGCGCGTTCTCGCTGCACGACCCGGCTGCCACGACCCGCCTGCTGGAGGGTGCGGGCTGGCGCGAGGTGCGGTGCGTCGCGCACCGCCTGCCGATGCGCTTCGGCGGCGGCCTCACCCCGGCCGCGGCGGCCGAGATGGCGATCGACTTCGGCCCGATGCGCATCGCCGCTACGCCCCTCGATGAGGACGGCCGCGCCGCCGCGCTCGCCGCGATCACGGACGTGTTCCACGACCACGTCGACGCCGACGGCGACGTGGTGCTCGACGGCGCGATCCACGTGGTGACGGCGACCCGCTGAACGAGTCCTTCCGAACGACCGCGGGCTGGATGAGTGACTCTCACGGAGCGCGACTTCGCCGCGCCGGTTTCCGGGGTGGTCGCCGGGCGACCCCGATCTCCTCGGCGTGGATGTGCAGCGTGCCGTTGCCGTTGCCGAGTTCGGTTGGTCCGTCGTCGCTGTGGCGGACTCGGTGATCGATGTGGTGGATCGGGGTGTCGCAGTAGGGGCGGTGCAGCGGCCGTCGGCGCGGGCTGTGATGGGGGTGGCGAGGGTGCCGTGGATCCCGCGGCTGCTGCGTGCGTGAGGAGAGCTGAGCGAAGCGGGAGCTCCACCCGGCCCTACCGTCGGGAGGCCCGGGGTCCAGGGGCAGCGTCCCGGGTCGAACCCCCGGAACCGCACTAATCCGGATGCTCCTCCACCACACTCCGCCCCGACCCCGGCCGCGACTCCCACTCCCACTCCTCGTTGGAGCGGATCCGCCCATCGGGCAGCAGCTCCAACCACGCGTGGCAGTGTCCGCTGCTCGTACTGAGATCGGTCGAGACGTGCACGTACCGGAAGTCGAGCTCGTCACCGGTGCGGGTGCCGGCGAGCCGGCCCAGCCGGATGCCGCCACCCGCGTACTCGGCCCACACGAGGCCGTCGCGCTCGTGGTAGGTGAAGACGGTGGCCGTGTCCACCTCGCCGTCGCCGGTGTTGCTGACGCCGACGAAGGTGCGGCCGTCGAGGCTGGGAACGGTCACGCCGACCAGCCTCGCACGGCGGGTGGGCTCGTCTCAGCCCTTCGGTACGGAGATCACGACGGTGTTGCACACCCTTGTCGGCGAAGTCTGCTTCATCGGGTCCCACAGCGGCCACAGGTAGCCGACGCAGAAGGGCAGGCTGTGCGATCTGGCGCAGGAACGCCATCCCGAACCCGAGTGGCGCGCCCGTCTGCAGGCTCACCAGCTCCAGCCCGACGAGCTGCTTGCCGATCGTCTGAGCGGTGGTGCCCTGTCGGTAGCCGTACCGTAGTCCCGGACCGCGAGCGCGTTCAGCGCCAGGACCCCAGGAACCCGACCACGACCGCCAGCGCGGTCGACTGCGTCGGACCAGCAGGACGACCACGAACCCCACGACGACCTGGGCGGCGTGGCGGAGCCCGACGTCGATCAGGAAGGCGCCGACGCGCGAGCCCCAGCCGGCGAGCGACCATCTGGGGCGCGGCGCCGTAACCGCCCGGAGGGTAGGGCTGGCCGCACCCGGGCGGCTGCGGATGGTCGACGGGCTGTGGCGGCTGCCCGGACCCGTAGTGGTTCGGCCGGCCGTAGGGCGGTGCGCCGTGGGGCTGTCCGTACTGGGCCTGCTGGGATCGAACGGTTGGTTCCCCGGGTGTTCCTCGATCGGCTCGAGCTGTCGATGACGTGTCCACCCCGGGAGGGTCGACCGTCCCGCGATCCTCGCGCCGATCACCCGGGACGGGTCCCGGCGGCGATCGCGGCGGCGGCCTGGTCGAGCACGGCGAGCGTCGCCGCGGTGTCCCGGTCGACGAGCCACGACAGCGTCGCCCCGTCCAGCACGACGGCGGCGTGCCGGGCCAGCGCGGGCACCGGCACCGTCCACGTCACGCCCGCCGCTGCGGCGACGGCCTCCAGGAACCGGGTGGTGGCCTGCAGGTACGCGGCGTACTGCCGGCGGGCGACGGCGTCGAGCCCGGGGCGGCGCAGCGCGTACTGGGTGAGCTCGTAGGTGAGTTGGTGGGTGGCCGGGTCGTCCTCGACGCCGCGCCAGTAGGCGCGCAGCCCGTCCCGCAGCATCTCCCCCACCGGCCGGCCGGGGATGACGGCCGCCATCGCGGCGGCGACGTTCCGCTCGGTGATCGTCTCGACGACGACGGCGAGCAGCTCCTCCTTGGAGCTGAAGCAGTAGTGGAAGAACCCGAGCTGCATGTCGGCCTCGGTGGCGATCGCGCGGGTCGTCGCCTTGGCGATCCCGTCGCGGGCCATCACGCGGATCGCGGCGTCCACCAGCGCCCGCCGCCGCTCGTCGACCGACAGCCGTGTCACGCGGCGAGGCTACCCAGCCCTTCCCTAACCGAAGGGGGGTGGCGCAGCTCACATCCGCGTCCTACGTTCAGACCATGGCGCGCACCCCCCAGGAGATCTTCAAGCACCACGCCGAAGTGCTCATCGCAGGCGACATCGACGGCATCGTCTCCGACTACGACGACGACGCGGTCTTCATCACCCCGGACGGGGTCAAGCACGGCAAGGCCGGCGTGCGGGAGGGCTTCGAGAAGCTGCTCAAGGACCTGCCGAACGCGCAGTGGTCCGTACCGACCCAGCACTTCGTGGGCGACATCCTGTTCATCGAGTGGCAGGCGGTCTCGGAGAAGACCCGGGCCACCGACGGCATCGACACGTTCGTGTTCAGCGAGAACGGCATCCGCGCCCAGACCGTGCGCTACACGCTCGAGCAGATCTAGGGCCGTCGCCGAGCGGACACCGCCGAGCCCGCCGGGGCGTCGTGCTCGACGACGTCGGTGAAACCGTGCGCGGTGAGGCTCGCGGCGATCACCCCGGTGACCCGGCGGGTGGAGCCGGGCGGCGGGGCGCCGTAGCAGAGGAGCAGCCGCCCGCCGGGGCGCAGCGCCTCTGCCAGCGCCGCGAGCTCCGGCTCGGCGGTGCCCGTCCAGAACAGGTTCACGTTCACGCCGAACGCTGCGTCGAGGCTGGCCGGGGCGACGAGCGAGCCCAGCTCGTCGAGCTTCGCGCACTGCGCGCGCAACCGGCCGGACTCGACGTGGGCGGCGTTGCGCCGCACGGTGTGCTCGATCGCCGTGATCGAGCGGTCGAGCGCGAGCAGCGTGCCCGTGGTGAGCCGGTCGCAGACGAGCCCGGCGGCGACGCCGCGCCCGCAGCCGAACTCCAGGACCTGCTCGGAGGGGGCCGGATCGAGCAGCCGCAGCGCGTAGTCGATGCGAGCTGGCACGATCATTCGGACACGCTACACATCCCGGACACCATGATCAGCAATTGGGCGGGACGATCACGGCGTGAACCGCCCCCGTCATCGCCGCCGAGCCGGTGATCCGCCGACGTTCCCGGCCGTGGCCCACGGCCACGGCCACCGCCCCGCCGGCCCGGCCGGGCGCGGGGTGCGGATCGCGATCGCGGTCCTGCTCGTCCCGGCCGCGCTGGCGACGGCCGCAGCGCTCGTGCTGCTCGCTCCGTGGTCGGGCGTCGCGCGGACGGACGCCGCGGCGTCGGCGGGTCCGCGCGTGCCCGGGCACGTGACGACGGTGACCGAGGTGCCGTGCGACGAGGCTGATCCGGACGCCGATCCGACCGGCTGCCTGCAGCTCACGATCGCGCTCACCGGCGGGCCGGTCGCCGGGCAGGAGGTGCGGACGGTCCTGTCGAAGGGGATGATCCGCTACCAGGCCGGCGACGACGTGGTGCTCGTGCAGTCCGGGGACGCGGACGACCCGATCGGCTACGACGTCGTGGACTTCCAGCGCAGCACTCCGCTGGCGGTGCTGGCCGCGCTGTTCGCGGCGGCCGTGGTGGCGCTGGGGCGGTGGCGCGGGGTGGCGGCGCTGGTCGCGCTGGGCCTGTCCGGGTTCGTGCTGCTGGCGTTCGTGCTGCCGGCGATCCTGGCCGGGCGGGATCCGCTGGCGGTGGCGGTCACCGGGGCGTGCGCGATCATGTTCGGGGTCCTGTACCTCACCCACGGGTTCTCGGCGCGCACCTCGACGGCGGTGCTGGGCACGCTCGCGTCGCTGGTGCTCATCGGGGCGCTGGGCGCGGTGTTCGTCGAGGCCGCGCACATCGTCGGGGCCTCGGAGGACGTGGCGGGGCTGTCGCGGGCGCTCGGCACGGCGGTCGACGGCCGCGGGCTGGTGCTGGCCGGGCTGGTGATCGGGGCGCTCGGCGCGCTCGACGACGTGACGGTGACCCAGACCTCGGCGGTGTGGGAACTGCACGCCGCCGATCCCGGGATGCGGCCGCGGCGGTTGTTCGCCGCGGCGATGCGGATCGGCCGCGACCACGTGGCGTCCTCCGTGAACACGCTGGTGCTGGCCTACGCGGGCGCGGCGCTGCCGTTGCTGCTGCTGTTCTCGGTGGCCGAGCGCGGGCTGGCGGACACGCTGACCGTCGACGTGATAGCCGTGGAGGTGGTGCGGACACTGGTGGGCAGCATCGGGATCGTCGCGTCGGTACCGGTGACGACGGCGCTGGCCGTCGCCGTGGTGACCCGGCGGTGATCAGCGGCAGGCGGCCCACCGCCACCTGGCACGATGGGGCACCGGACGGCACGACAGGGGTGTGATGAACGAGCCATCGGAGTGGGCCCGGCCCGACGACAGGTCGCCGGAGCAGCGTCGGGACGAGCCGCAGACCGCGCCTGAGCAGCAGACCCCCGCTCCGCCGCAGAACCAGCCCTACCCACCCCAGTACGCCCCGCAGGGTGGCCAGTGGGGTCCGCCGCCGGGGCAGCGGCCCGGCTGGCGCGGCACGATCCGGCCGGGGGTGATCCCGCTGCGTCCGCTGGGGCTGGGCGAGGTCCTCGACGGCGCGATCAGCTTCATCCGCAGCAACCCGAAGGCGACGATCGGGCTCTCCGCCGTGGTCGCGGCGATCGCGCAGCTGCCGCAGCTGGCTGCGTCGCTGGTGTTCGGGGTCGCGACCCTGCCGAACCCCGAGGACGCCGCCCGCGACGTGGACCGCTACCTCGAGGACGTCTCCGGGCTGATCGGGCCGCTGCTGGCGTCCAGCCTGCTGGGGTTCCTCGTCACGTCGATGCTGACCGGTCTGCTGATCGTCGTGCTGTCGCAGGCGGTGCTGGGGCGGCGCATGGAGATCGCGGAGGCGTGGCGCGCGGTCAAGGGCCGCATACCGGGCCTGCTCGGGATCTCGATCCTCGCCACCCTCGGCGTCTCGGCGGTGCTGTTCCTCGGGCTGGTCCCGGCCTTCGCCGCGATCGCGCTCGACGCCGGGCCCGGTGCGATCCTCGGCCTGCTGCTGCTCGGCACGCTCGCCGGGATCGCCGGCGCGATCTACCTGGGTGTGTCGTGGGCGCTGATCGGCCCGGCGTACGTGCTCGAGCACGCGGGCGCGATCGCGTCGTTCGGTCGGTCGCGCCGACTGGTCGCGCCGCAGTGGTGGCGGGTCTTCGGCACCCTGCTGCTCACGACCGTCCTCATCGCGATCATCGGGGAGATCCTCGCGCTGCCGTTCTCGGGTGCCGCGCTCGCGGTCAGCGACGATCCGCTGTCCGGGCAGCTCTCCCCGCTCGGGCTGGTCCTGACCGCGCTCGGCGGGGTGATCGCGGGTGCGATCACCACACCGTTCCAGGCCGGCGTCACCGGGCTGATCTACTTCGACCAGCGGATGCGCCGGGAGGGTCTGGACATCACCCTGCAACGCGCCGTCGGCGGGTGATCATGACCCTGCCTCCGATCGACATCGGCCGCGACGAGGCGGCCGATGCGGCGGCCCGGGAGCTGGCCCGCCCGATCTACCACGACGACCGCGGCCTGATCGCGACGATCTTCGACTGGATCGTGGAGCGGATCGCCGACCTGATCGCCGTGGCGGCGGACGCGACACCGGGCGGGTACCTGTCGCTGCTGGTGCTGCTCGCCGTGCTGGTGGCCGCGATCGTGGTCATCCGGTTGCGGATCGGGTCGGTCGGGCGCAGCACGTACGGCGCGCAGGAGCTGTTCAGCGGCGGCCCGGTACCAGCGGCCGAGCACCGTCGGGAGGCCGACGCGTTCGCCGCGCGCGGCGAGTGGGCCGAGGCCGTGCGGTCGCGGATGCGCGCGATCGTGCGGGGCCTCGAGGAACGCGACCTGCTCGACGTCCGGCCCGGCCGGACCGCTGACGAGGCCGCCCGCGAGGCGGGTGCGGTGCTCCCGCAGTGCGCGACCGATCTGCGCGCGGCCGCCGCGGTGTTCGACGACGTCTGGTACGGCGAGCGCCCCGCCACGCAGGAGATGGACGCGCAGCTGCGGGCCGTCGACGCGGCGGTGGCGCGGGCGCGACCCGCGATCCGGGCATGACAGCGCCGACCGAACCGCCCACGGCGCTGCGGCGGGATCCGCGGGCCCTGTGGCGAGCCGCGCGGGGACCGCTCGCGATCGCGGCGCTCCTGCTCGCCGTGGCCGTCGTCGTCGCGGCGCTGAGCCCGCGCACCAACCGCGGCGTCCTTGATCCGCAGTCCCCGGCGCAGCAGGGCAGCATGGCGCTGGCGACCCTGCTGCGCGAACGCGGCGTCACCGTCGAGGAGGCGCGGACCTCCGCCGATCTGCACGACGTCGGCCGCGGCGCCACCGTGCTCGTGCCGTTCCCCGAGCGGCTCTCCCGGATCCAGCTCGACGCGCTGGCGGCCACCGAGGCGGACCTGGTGCTGCTGGCGCCGAGCGACGGCCAGCTGGAGGTCCTCGCCCCCGGGGTGACCGTGGACAGCCGCACCGGGAGCGAGATCCCGATGCCGGCGGCCTGCCTGCTGCCGGCGGCGGTGGCCGCGGGCCCGGCCGTCACCGGCGCGGTCACCTACCGCGCCCCGCGCGACGCGATCACCTGCTACCCCGACGAGCACGGCGCGGCGGCGCTCGTGCAGGTCCGAGCGGGCGGGCGGACCGTCGTCGTGCTCGGCGGCGACGACGCGTTCACCAACGCCGATCTCGCCGACGAGGGCAACGCAGCGCTGGCGATGAACCTGCTCGGCGCGCACCCGCGGCTGGTGTGGTTCCGCGCGGTGCCCGAGGGGGTGCCCGTCGACGAGCAGCGCAGCCTCACCGAGCTGCTGCCGGAGGGCTGGGTGTGGGCGACGTACATGGGGTGGGTCACCGCGCTGCTCGCGGTGCTGTGGCGGGCGCGGCGGCTCGGCCGGGTCGTCGTCGAGCCGCTGCCCGTCGCGGTGCGCGCCGCGGAGGCCGTGGAGGGCCGGGCGCGGCTGTACCGGCGGGCGCGGGCGCGCGGGCACGCGGCGGAGGTCCTGCGGGACGCCGCGCGGAACCGGCTGGCGACGCTCGTCGGCACCGGTGACCGGACGGGGATGGTCGCAGCCGTGGCCGCGCGGACCGGCCGGGCACCCGCGGCCGTCGACGCCCTGCTGTACGGTCCACCCCCTGTGGACGACTCCGCGATGATCGAGCTGGCCCGGGCGCTGGACGCCTGCGAAGCGGAGGTGCGCCGCGCATGACACTCCCCGACGCGGAGACCGCGCGGGCAGCCCTGCACGCGGTGCGGCGTGAGGTCGCGAAGGCCGTCGTCGGGCAGGACGCGGCGGTCACCGGCCTGGTGGTGGCGCTGCTGTGCCGCCGGCACGTGCTGCTGGAGGGCGTGCCGGGAGTCGCGAAGACGCTGCTCGTGCGCGCGCTCGCCGCCACCCTCGCGCTCGACGCGAAGCGGGTGCAGTTCACCCCCGATCTGATGCCGGGCGACGTCACCGGCTCGCTCGTCTACGACGCGCGCACCGCCGAGTTCTCCTTCCGGGAAGGCCCGGTGTTCACCAACCTGCTGCTCGCCGACGAGATCAACCGTACGCCGCCGAAGACCCAGGCGTCGCTGCTGGAGGCCATGGAGGAGCGGCAGGTCTCGGTCGAGGGCGAGCCGCGGAAGCTGCCCGAACCGTTCGTCGTCGTCGCGACGCAGAACCCGATCGAGTACGAGGGCACCTACCCGCTGCCGGAGGCGCAGCTGGACCGGTTCCAGCTGAAGCTGACGATGCCGCTGCCGGAACGGGCCGACGAGATCGCGATCCTGTCCCGACACGCCGCCGGGTTCGACCCGGCCGACCTGACCGCGGCCGGGGTCACGGCGGTCGCCGGCCCGGCCGACATCGAGGCGGCCCGCCGCGCCGTCGCCGCGGTGACGCTCGCGCCCGAGGTGATCGGTTACATCGTCGACGTCTGCCGGGCCACCAGGACGGCGCCGTCGGTGATGCTCGGGGCGTCGCCGCGGGGCGAGACGGCGCTGCTCGCGGCCGCCCGGGCGTGGGCATGGCTGTCGGGCCGCGACTACGTCACCCCCGACGACGTGCAGGCGCTCGCCCGGCCGACGCTGCGGCACCGGCTGCGGCTGCGCCCCGAGGCGGAGCTGGACGGCGTGACGCAGGACGCGGTGATCGACGGCGTGCTGGCGACGGTGCCGGTCCCCCGGTGACCGGGGTGCTGCGGTGGCGCTGACCGGGCGGCTGGTGCTCGCCGCGGGCGTCGGCGCGGTGGTGTGCGGGTTGCTGCCCGGACCGGCGACGTTCCTCGCGGTGCTGGCCGTGCTGCTGGTGGGAGTGGTCGCCGACGTGGTGCTGGCCGCGCCGGTGTCCGCGCTGCGACTGCGCCGCTCCGGTGACGCGGCGGTGCGGCTCGGCGGGTCCGCGACCGTCGAGCTGGTCGTGGCCAACCCCGGCCGGCGAGCCCTGCGTGCGCTGGTGCGGGACGCCTGGCCGCCCAGCGCCGGTGCTGCGCCGTCGCGCCAGCGGATCACCGTGCCCCCCGGGGAGCGGCGCCGCCTCACCACCACGCTGACGCCGACGCGGCGCGGGGACCGGCGGGCCGACCGGGTCACCGTCCGGTCGTTCGGCCCGCTCGGGCTCGCCGCCCGCCAGGGCAGCCACGACGTGCCGTGGACGGTGCGGGCGCTGCCGCCGTTCACCTCCCGCCGGCATCTGCCCTCCCGGCTGGCGCGGCTGCGGGAGCTCGACGGGCGGACCGCGGTGATGGTGCGCGGCCAGGGCACCGAGTTCGACTCGCTGCGCGAGTACGTCATCGGCGACGACGTGCGCTCCATCGACTGGCGCGCGACCGCCCGGGCCGCCGACGTGGTCGTGCGGACGTGGCGGCCGGAACGCGACCGGCAGGTGCTGATCGTGCTCGACACGGGACGGACGTCGGCGGGCCGGGTCGGCGACGCTCCGCGACTGGACACGGCGATGGACGCGGCGCTGCTGCTGGGCGCGTTGGCCGCGCGGGCCGGGGACACCGTGGGGCTGCTCGCCTACGACCGCACCGTGCGCGCCCAGGCCGGCGGCGCGGGCCGGGGGAACCTGCTGCCGTCGCTGGTGCACGCGATGGCGCCGCTGGAGCCCGAGCTGGTGGAGACCGACGTGCGCGGCATGGTGGCGGCCGTGCTGGCCCGGGCGACCCGCCGCTCGCTCGTCGTGCTGTTCACCGGACTCGACCCGGCCATCGTCACCGAGGGGCTGCTGCCGGGCCTGCCCGCGCTGCTCACCCGGCACACAGTGATCGTCGCGGCCGTCGCCGATCCGCGGGTCGACGAGCTCGCCGCGGACCGGTCCGACGCCGCCGCCGTCTACGCGGCAGCCGCGGCCGAACGCGCGCGGGCCGAGCGGCGAACGGCAGCGGCGCAGCTCACGCGGCGCGGGGTGACAGTGGTGGACGAGCCACCGGAGCGGCTGGCGCCGGCGGTGGCGGACGCGTACCTGGCGCTCAAGGCAGCGGGGAAGCTCTGACCCGCGATGAACCTCTACGAACGGCACTCTCGTCAGCACCGTTCCTCACGGGAGTGCCGTTCGTGGAGCTCCGGCGAACTCGGTGATCATGCGCTCTCCCGGCCAGGGTGCGGCGGGGTACGGGCTTGCACCACCACCGCGGGCGCGGGGTCGCCGTACACGTCCGGGCGCCGGTCGGCCGGGCCGCGCCGCACCTCCGTGAGGGCCCGGCGGGTCAGCCTCGCCCGCACGACCGGGTCCTCCGCCCCGTGGCCGCGGGTCAGGATCCGCCCGCTCGGGTCGGCGGCGACGCTGCGACCGACGTACCGGACGCCGTACTCCTCGCCGAGCCGGTTCACGGCCACGAAGTGGACCTGGTTCTCCCAGGCCCGGACGACGGCGCGGTGGGTGAGGAGATCGAGCGGGGCGGCGGGATCGTCGGCGTAGGCGAAGACGCAGACCAGGATCTCCGCGCCGGCGAGCGCCTGGGAGCGGGCCGCCTCCGGGAACTTCGAGTCGTAGCAGACCGAGAGCCCGATCCGGCCGAGATCGGTGTCGGCGACGCTGAGCCGGTCGCCGGGCACGAAGTAGTGGGCCTCGGTCCCGAACAGGTGCACCTTGCGGTGCACGACGATCCGCCCGGCCGGGGTCACCAGGACCAGTGCGTTGGCCAGGTCCCCGCCGGGCCGCAACTCGGCGATGCCGGTCGCCACGTGCGCACCGGTCTGGGCGGCGACCGTGCACAACGCCTCGGTCGTCGGGCCGGGCACGGGTTCCGCGGCTCGGGCCAGCAGCCGTCCGTACCACGCGTCGTGGTCCGGGGGCGGGTAGCCGGTGGTCGCGAGCTCCGGGAAGACCACCAGATCGGCCGGGTGTTCGCGGGCGATCCGGCGCACCGCTGCGATCATCGCCTCGCGGTTGGCGATCGGGTCCAGCGTGGTCGGCGCGAACTGCACCAGTGCGACGTCGACGACGTCCTTCACCCGCCGCTTCCTCCGCTATCCCGCCGTGGGCAGCACGTCGCCGGCTGCCCCCTCCTCCACGTCGCCGGTGATCCCGGCCAGAGCCGCGCGCCTGCCCAGCACCCACACGTACGCCACGAACGCCAGCTCGGCGGCCACCCCGATGCCGACACGCGCCCACGTCGGCAAGCCGGAAGGGGTCACGAACGCCTCGATCACGCCGGAGACCGCGAGCAGCAGCGCCACCCCGATCGCCATCCCGACCGTGGCGCGACCGGCCCGGCCCAACGCGGTGGTGCGCGGCAGCGGGCCGGGATCGACGAGGGTCCAGCCGAGCCGCAGCCCGGCACCGGCGGCGACGAACACCGCCGTCAGCTCGAGCAGCCCGTGCGGGGTGATCAGGCCGAAGAACAGGTCGAGCCGGCCGGCACCGGCCATGATGCCGCCCGCGACGCCGATGTTGAGCACGTTCTGCCACAACACCTCGATCACCGGGACGAGCAGGATCCCGGACACCAGGCACACCGCGGCGATCCACGCGTTGTTCGTCCACACCTGCGCGGCGAACGACCCCGCGGGCGCGGCCGAGTAGTACTGCTCGAAGTCGGCCTCGACGAGCCTGCGGATCTCCTCCGGCGTGGCGACGGCGGCCTGCACGTCCGGGTTCGTGGCGACCCACGTGCCGATCACCCAGCACAGCAGGAGGCTCGCCGCCATCGTGGTCAGCCACCAGCGACGGCCGGCGTACAGCGCGGCCGGGAACCCGGCCACGAGGAACCGCAGCGCCACCCTCCACGCCGGGGTGTGCACGCCCGCGATCGCTGCACGGGCGTTCGCGACCAGCTGCGACAGCCGCTGCACCAGCGCCGGGTCGGGGGACGCGGAGCGGATCGTCGACAAGTGCGTGGCCGTGCGCTGGTAGAGCATCACCAGCTCGTCGGCCTCCGGGCCGGACAACCGCGACGATCGGGCGACGAGCCGCTGCAGCCGCTGCCACTCGGGGCCGTGCCGGGCCGTGTAGGCGTCGACGTCCACGACGCCAGCCTATCCGCGGCACAATGGCCGGGTGCGCGACGTGATCACCGGCGAGGCCGTGGTGGTGGACCTGCCGGTGGCGCAGCTGGCCTCCCGCTCGTTGGCGTTCGCGATCGACGCGATCCTGCTGATCACCGCCACGGTGCTGGTGCTGATCGGGTACGCGTTCACCGGCCTGTTCGACTCCGACCCGGCGTTCGCCGCGGCCATGGCGATCGGGACGGCCGTGCTGATCCTCGTCGGGGTGCCGGTCACCGTGGAGACGCTCACGCGCGGCCGCAGCCTCGGCAAACTGATCGTCGGGCTGCGGGTGGTGCGTGACGACGGCGGGCCGATCCGGTTCCGGCACGCGCTGGCCCGCGGCCTGGCCGGGCTGGTCGTCGACTTCGGCCTGGTCAGCGGGTTCACGGGCGCGGTCGCGCTGTTCTCGTCGCTGATCTCGCCGCGCGGCAAGCGCATCGGCGATCTGCTCGCCGGCACGGTCGTGGTGCGTGACCGGGTCCGCACCCCGGCCGGGGCCGCGATCGGGATGCCGCCGATGCTGGCCGACTGGGCGAGCTCGCTCGCGCTCTCCCAGCTGCCGGACTCGCTGGCCCTGTCGGTGCGCCAGTTCCTCGTGCGGGCGCCGGAGATGGATCCGCAGGCGCGGTCGGCGATGGCGCTGTCGTTCGCGACGGAGGTGGCGGGGCTGGTCAGCCCGCCACCTCCGCCCGGCACCCCGCCGGAGGCGTTCCTCGCGGCCGTGCTCGCCGAACGGAGTCGCCGGGAGTCGGTGCGGCTGGCCGGGGAACAGCACGCCGTGGCCCCGCCCCCGCCGGTCCCGACCGCATCCCCGCCTCGGCCGCCGCAGGTCCCGCCCCCGCCCCCGGACGGGTTCGCCCTCCCCCGCTGACCGGGGAGGGCGTCGAGAACGAACTCGTGGTGATCGAAGAGCCTTGTTGATCACCACAGGTTCGGTCTCGACGCGGAGCCCCTGGGCAGCAGCGCGCAGTCGCCGCAGTAACCCCCACCGGGGACGCGGTAGTACAGGCAGCAGGAGCGGCGGCGGAACCCGGCCGGACCCACCTCCCAGGTGCCCACCAGCGGTCCGTGGGCGAGCAGCCCGGACACCGCACGGGCGGCCACCGGGTCCCGGCCGAGCACCCGCAGGGCGCCGACCAGCGCCGACGCCACGTTGCCCCACAGCAGGCCGGGAGCGACGCGCGCGTCCGCGGCCACCGTCTCGAGGAGCGGCCGCAGCTGCTGCTCCAGCAGCACCTCGGCGACCAACCGCACGTCCAGCTCGGGCGCGAGCCAGCCACCCGGGCACTCGCACGTCAGGGCCATCGCTTCACCGGGCCGGCTGCGCACGAACACGGCAGCGGGATCGAGGTCGAGGACGACGCCGTGGGCGAGCCCGGCGAGCACCGGCGAGAGCAGCCGGGACGCCAGTCCCTGGAACATGATCGACGCGGCGACCCGGCGCTCGGCTGCGCCGATCCGTTCCCCGACCGTGTCGGTCAGCGTCGCCAGGCCGGGTGCGTCGAGGGCGGTCCAGCCGTCCCCGTCCGGTGGTCCCGCCTGCACGGCGAAGAACGGGCCGATGCCCGCGGCGGCCTCGAGAACCGCCCCGACCTGCGCGTTCCCGGCCCGCAGGGGCGGGCCGACGGCGGCCGTGCGCGCCCAGCGCCCCAGTTGGGCCTGATCGGCGAGCCAGGACGTGGTGCCGGCGCACTGGGCCCGGATGCCGTCTGCGTGGCCGGTGACCTCGGCATCGGCGGGGCCGTCGGGCACGACGGTCCAGCCGGCGGTGCGCAGCACCGCACCGAGCACGTCGGTGTGCCGGCCGCGGACGCGGACGGCGGGGATCGAGGTCACGCCGACCATCCTCCTGCCGGACCACGCAGTGCTGCCGACCGGGCGGCAGCCGCACCGGACCGAGTGATCATCACCACCCGACCGGGTGGTCATGATCACGGACCGCGCCCGGGTCTGCGAACCTGCGATCGTGCTCCCCCAGCTGGTCGCACTGCTCGCCGCCACCGCGCTCGCCGCCGCGCCCGCCCCGGCCGCAGTGCCGTGCGCGACCGGGCTCGTCTGCCCGGACCACCTCTACGTCGACCCGGAGGGAGCGGCACCCGACCAGGTGCGCGAGCACCGTGCGCAGGGCCGGGAAGCCGAGGCCGCCGCGCTGGAGCGGATCGCCGGGCAGCCGCAGCCGCTGTGGGTCGGCGGGAGCGCCGACGACGTCGCGGACGCGGTCGTCCCGTACCTGGAGCGGGCCCGCGCGGCCGGGGCGCGGCCGCTGCTGGTGGGCTACTCGATACCCGGTCGCGACTGCGGGGCGGGCTACTCCGGCGGCGGGGTCTCCGACGGGGCCGCCTACCGGGCCTGGGCGAGCGCGTTCGCGGAGGCGCTGCGCGGCAGCGGCGCGATCGTGGTGCTGGAGCCCGACGCCATCCCGCACGCCCTGCAGGGCAGCTGTGACCGCGACGCGGACGAGCGCTTCGCGCTGCTCGCCGACGCCACCGCGAAGCTCGCCGACGCCGGCGCCGCCGTCTACATCGACGCCGGGCACCCCAGCTTCACCGGCGACGTCGAGGCCACCGCTGACGCGCTGCGCCGCTCCGGGGTGGACCGGGCCGCGGGCTTCAGCCTGAACGTCTCCTACTTCGCCAGCACGGAGGCGAACGTCGAGTACGGGACGGCGATCTCCGCCTTGCTCGGCGGCACGCACTTCGTGATCGACACCAGCCGCAACGGCGCCCCCGACGAGCCCGACGGCTGGTGCAACCCACCGGGCAGGCGGATCGGCGAACCGCCGACGCTCGACCCGGGCATCCCGCTGGTGGACGCCCTGCTGTGGATCAAGCGGCCGGGCGAGTCGGACGGCGACTGCGGCGGCGCGCCGCCCGCGGGGCAGTGGTACGAGGAGTACGCCCTCGGGCTGGTCGGGCTGTAGACCGCCCCGACTGCACGAGCTCACCCCGACTGCGCGGCGCTCAGCTGCCCGGCCAGCGCCTCCGCCGCCGCCCGCAGCCGCGGGGCGAAGTTCTCCACCGCCTCCCACGTCACCCGCGCCGCCGGTCCCGACACCGAGATCGCGGTGGCCGACGGCGCACCCGGGATGGCGACGGCGACGCAGCGCACCCCCAGCTCCTGCTCGGCGTCGTCGACGGCGTAGCCGCGGGCGCGGATCCGGTCCAGCTCGCGCATCAGCGCGTCGGGATCGGTGATCGTGTGCGGGGTGGCGGCGGGCAGCCCGGTGCGGGTGATGAGCGCCCGCGCCTCGGCCGGTGGCAGGGTCGCGAGCAACGCCTTGCCCACCCCGGTGCAGTGGGCGGGCACCCGGCGGCCGACCTCGGTGAACATCCGCATGGCGTGCCGCGACGGCACCTGCGCCACGTAGACGACCGCGTCACCGTCGAGCATCGCGAGGTTCGCCGACTCCCCCGTCGCCTCGACCAGCGCGGTGAGCTGCGGGCGCGCCCACTCCCCCAGCATCCGCGACGCCGCCTCGCCCAGCCGGATGAGTCGCGGGCCGAGCGCGTAGCGGCGGGACGGGAGCTGGCGCACGTGCCCGGACGCGACGAGGGTGCGGACCAGCCGGTGGATCGTGGGCAGCGGCAGCCCGGAGCGAGCGGCGAGCTCGGAGAGCGCCACGCCGTCGGGGCCGGGGGCGTCGGCGAGGTGCTCGAGCAGCGCGAACGCGCGGTCGAGCGACTGCACCCCGCCGCCGCGCACGGGCTCCGGCACACGTCCTCCGATCGCCTCGTTCCCGATCGATCGAGGATAGCCCGGCGGGTCGCAGCGGACCGGTGGATCTTGCGCGGTGCGGCAGGATGGCCGCATGGCACAGGTGACGGCGCAGGCCTCGCGGACCATCGCAGCTCCGGCGGACACGGTGTACGCCGCGCTCGCGGACTACGCCACGACCCGCCCGAAGATCCTCACCGACAGCTACCGCGACTACCGCGTCGAGGCCGGCGGGCAGGGCACCGGCACGCGCGCGGCGTGGAAGCTGCAGGCCACCCGGTCGCGAGTGCGCGACCAGGTCGTCGACGTCACCGAGCCTGCACCGCGCCGGCTCGTCGAAGCGGACGCCAACTCCAGCATGGTCACCGTCTGGACGGTCCGCCCCGAGGGTCCGGACCGCAGCACCGTCACCGTCGACACCCGCTGGAACGGCGCCGGCGGCATCGGCGGGTTCTTCGAGCGGCTGTTCGCACCGAGCGGCCTGGCCCGCATCCACGACGGCGTCCTGGAGAAGCTCGACGCCGTGGTCACGCGGTGAGCGGGATCGTCGCGGTCGCGGGCGAGGCGCTGGTCGATCTCGTCCCGGCCCCGGTCGGGGACTACTTCGAGGCCCGCCCCGGCGGCAGCCCCGCCAACGTGGCGCTCGGGCTGGCCCGGCTCGGGGTGCCGGCCCGGCTGCTCGCCCGGATCGCCGAGGACCCCATGGGCAGCCGGATCCGCGAGCACCTCGACCGCAACGGTGTGCAGCTCGATCACGTCGTCACCGCCCGGGAGCAGACGTCGCTCGCGCTCGTGACGGTCGGCCCGGACGGCGGGCCCAGTTACGACTTCCGCATCGACGGCACCGCCGACTGGCAGTGGACCCCCGAGGAGCTGACCGGAGCCGTCGACGACGCGGTGGTGGCGGTGCACTCCGGCTCGCTCGCGCTCACCACGCCGCCGGGCGCCGCGGTGCTGCGCCGCCTCCTGGCCGACGCGGCGGCCACCGCGACGATCAGCTACGACCCCAACTGCCGCCCGCTGCTCATGGGCGACCCGGCCGATGTGCTCGCCGGGGTGCACGAGGTGCTGGCGTTCGCGGACGTGGTGAAGGTGAGCGCCGAGGACCTCGAGTGGTTGATGCCCGGCGCCACGCCCGACGAGGTGCTCGACGACTGGCTCGCGCGCGGCCCGGCGATCGTCGCGGTCACCCTCGGCGGCGACGGCGTCGTGGCCGGCAGCGCGAACGGGTTGCGCACCCGGCGTCCGGGCGTCCCGGTGCAGGTGGTCGACACCGTCGGCGCGGGCGACACGTTCTCCGCGGCCCTGCTCGCCGGGCTGCACGGCCGGGAGCTGCTCGGCGCGGCGAAGCGGGTCCAGCTGCGCGCGCTCGACGCCGACGCGCTGGACCAGCTCCTGGACCTGGCGGCGCGGGCCGCAGCGATCACCTGCTCGCGGCGCGGTGCGGACCCGCCCACGGCGGCGGAGCTGGGGTGCACGTCCGCCCACCACTACTGAACCCCGGTCCTGACGCCCCTGTCCCTGACCCCACCCGCTCACCCGTCCGGACGGGGCGAGGATGATCGGGGCATGTCCATTCCTGCCACGGTCGCATCCGTCGCAGACGCGGTGGACGCCGCGATCGCCCGTCTGGACCGGGTGGCCGTGCGCACGCCGCTGCAGCACAACGAGCGCCTGTCCTCCGCCGTCGGTGCCGACGTCTGGTTGAAGCGGGAGGACCTGCAGGTCGGCCGCTCGTACAAGCTGCGCGGCGCCTACCACCTGCTGTCCGGGCTGACCGAGGAGCAGCGCGCGGCGGGCGCGGTGTGCGCGAGCGCCGGCAACCACGGCCAGGGTGTGGCGCACGCCTGCCGGCGGCTGGGCATCGCCGGGCGGGTGCACGTGCCGAGCACGACGCCGCGGCAGAAGCGGGACCGGATCCGCTCCCTCGGCGGCGACGCCGTGGAGCTGGTGGTCGACGGCGACACCTACGACGAGGCCGCTGCGGCCGCGGCCGAGTACGCCGAACGGGCCGGCGCGACCCTGGTCCCGGCGTTCGACGATCCGCGCACGATCGCCGGGCAGGGCACGATCGGCCCGGAGATCGTCGCGCAGCTCGGTGGCCCACCGGACGTGCTGGTGGTGCCGGTCGGTGGCGGGGGCCTGCTGGCCGGGCTGGGCGGGTGGTTCGCCGCGCGGCACCCGAGCACCCGCATCGTGGGCGTGGAGCCGGCCGGGGCGGCGAGCATGGCGGCGGCGCTGGCGGCCGGTGGTCCGGTGACGCTCGACGAGATCGACTCGTTCGTCGACGGCGCCGCGGTGCGCCGCGTCGGCGACCTGACCTTCCCCGTGGTGCGCGACTGCGGCGCGGAGCTGATCGCGATCGCCGAGGGCCGGGTGTGCACGGAGATGCTCGATCTCTACCAGGTCGACGGCGTGATCGCCGAGCCCGCCGGGGCGCTGGCGTCCGCCGCGCTGGAGGAGATCGGCATCGCGCCCGGCTCGTCGGTGGTGTGCCTGCTGTCGGGTGGGAACAACGACGTCAGCCGCTACGCCGAGGTGGTGGAGCGGTCGCTGGTGCACCGCGGGCTCAAGCACTACTTCCTGGTGGAGTTCCCGCAGGAGCCCGGGGCGCTGCGCCGGTTCCTCGACGACGTGCTCGGTCCGGACGACGACATCGTGCTGTTCGAGTACCAGAAGCGGGACAACCGCGAGACCGGCCCGGCGCTCGTGGGGATCGAGCTGGCCAGCCGGGACGGCTACGAGCCGTTGTGGGAACGGATGAAGGCCAGCCCGCTGCGCATCCAACTGGTGGCACCTGGCTCCACCGCGTACCGGTTCCTGGTCTGAGTACGTACCGTTGAGACGTGCCCAGCTACAGCCAGGAGAAGGACGCCTACCTCAAGCGGTTGCGCCGCATCGAGGGCCAGGTGCGCGGTCTGCAGCGGATGGTCGAGGAGGACAAGTACTGCATCGACATCCTGACGCAGGTCGCGGCGGCCACGAAGGCGCTGCAGGCGTTCTCGCTCGAGCTGCTCAACGAGCACCTGGCGACCTGCGTGGTGCACGCGGCCCAGGCGGGTGGTGAGGAGGCCGAGCAGAAGGTGAAGGAGGCCTCCGAGGCGATCGCGCGGCTCGTCCGCTCCTGAACGGCCGATCGGGTGACAGCCGGTGACGCGCGATCACCCTTCCAGGCGAGGAGATTCGTCCGCCTTCACCCTCCGTAACAGATCTGTGGCGCGGCGGGAGTAACCGCTGCGTTAACTCTCCCTCGTGCCACTGGCGGTCCATGCCCCTCGGCCTAGGCTCGGATCGCCGGGCCGACCGCCCGGCTCCCGTCCGGTCTGGGGAGGTGAGACCGAAGGTGCGAGCGCGCAGGCGCCCGGCCGTGGGGCTGCCCGCAGGGGCCCGCTTCGCCGGCGCAGCAGCCGTGCTCAAGGCTGCGAACGAAACCGTTCCCGGTGACGCAGCGTCAGGCATCGGAGCCTTCGCCGCCGTCCCGTCCCCCCGTTCCCCCGACTCGCCCGCCCCGGCCGCCCCCGACTCGGCCGCGCTGATCGTCCGCTCCCCCGACCGGCCGGCGGG
>Ga0065720_1018881_pt1 | contig 71008 bp, 77 predicted proteins | sample Thericmetagenome_FD_59107 | JGI IMG/M metagenome (GOLD analysis project Ga0065720, IMG submission 59107) | Thermophilic microbial communities from the Joint Bioenergy Institute, California, USA of rice/straw/compost enrichment - eDNA_2 v2... | ecosystem: Engineered > Solid waste > Grass >...
AAAAAAAAAAAAAAAAAGACAGAGCAGAGAACACAGTGCATCCGTTTCGTTGCAACTCTCAACGCAGTGTCAATTTTTTGTGGTATCTCTTTAACATTAGTATTTGTATCGTTGTTCGTTTGTCTTCAAGTGTGTAAAGGTATCCCAGAAATCGCATGTTGGGAGAAGCGAATCGCAAAGAATAAAAGCGAAAGCCAAAAACTTGCTCGGCACGCTTGCTTCTATGGCTCATGCCAAAATTACAAATCCCTCCTGACTCGCCCCAGCCCCATAAAACAACAAAACCCCGCAAAAGACCAGCCCATATATACACCTCCAATCATCTATTCGGCTCCATGAGTACCCAACTAAAAAGCTCATGTCCCCTGCCTCCGATAAAAGATCATGTACGCCGATGCATTCCCACTCTGGTACATCTGCTCTGTCATGTCCCCAGACACTCCGGGCCCAGCCCCGATTTTGACGCGATCGACATTCTCATCATTACACCGGAACCAGTCCGTGGGATCCGGCGACGAGTCATCCTGCACATAGGCATAGTAATGCCCACCGTTGATGCCCGTGCCAACGTGCACTGTCACCGCGTAACAATCGTACTTCATGCGTCCCGCAAAATGCCGATCCTCCGTGGTTGCCATATCCGGATCTGGCTCCGCACAGAAGCGCGTGAGGTCGAGATCGCGGATGGGGAACCGAACTTTGGAGTGAATCTTGCTATTGCTGCTGAACGGACCGGAGAATCCAGACGATGAATTGGAATGGAAGCGGTTTAGGCAGAATATTAGGCGATCGGGAAGGCGTGCAAACTTGGCTTTGCGTGAGCGCCCAGGCTTCTTGCACGTTTCGCAGATGAGGTCGGGGAAGTGTTCGGAGGTTTGATGGTTGACGAGCAGGCTTTCGAGGTCTGTTTGGCTGCCCATGCCAGAAAGATTCAAGATCCAGATGTCGCAGGGCTGGAAGAGCCGGATTTCCTGACGACAACCAGGGTTGTGACATGTGGAGATGAAGGCCTCAAGACCGCGGAACCACTTGTCGACAATTGACGCACTGGCACGCGAATAGAGGTTCCAGTAATCCATGGCGTTTTGGATGATGCTGCCGTCTTTAGGCGTGTAAGACTTCTCACCCTTCGGGGGTGGCCGGTCACGCCTTACATTCGTCTCATCGTGTATGTTGTCCATGACGAACGAGTAGAACTCCTGTGCATCCTGCTGATAACACCCGCCAAACACTTCGGGCTCTGGTTTATGCTTGCCATCTGGCCCTTTGCCGTGAATCTCCCGAATGTATTCCTGGACATTGTTAGCGGTATTTGCCCTCCGACGGGAGAAACCAGGGGACATCGAACCATGAATGTTTTAGTTTCCAAGGCTTTCATATCTCCTTGATGGAGCCACTTAAATATCATGGACAACGACTTGATGAGAAGCTGGGGGTTCTCCATCCGTTCTCCAGGTTTCCTAGGAACCGGGCCCCATTCACCCATCATAACCTCGTGCGAAAACCCGGGTGTGCTGAACATGGCCTGCAGTGAGCTGTTTGCGAAACAGTACACGCCTGGATTCTTGAGGCCGGGCCGTAGCCTGCGCAGGCCCTCGCGGCCGAGCGGAGGTGACTTGACGGCCGGTCTCGTCACCGAGTATAAACTCTCACCGGCATCTCCGAGCTCGCTATGTGTTCTGCGCGGAAATGCTGGTGGTGGCCGCGTTGGCGGTAATGGTATAGAACCCACGCTGGTGAAATATGGTGAACGATGATTCATCAAGCTGGGAGACGAGGACGAAGTCATGGACTCCTTGGCTCCCGGAATGGCGGGGAAGTGCCGTAGGAGCTCTTCGGTTGTTCTGATGGGGGAGATGGCACTATCGTCTGCCATGGTGCTCTCCCAACGCTTCGCTTGTTCCGGGTCCTGAATTGATCGTGGAAGGTGCATTCGTCGACTCGGAGTCAATAGGGACGAGGTAGCACTCGAGGGACTCATTGGCTCTGTCTTTGAAGTAGCCGTAGATGACGATTCCAAGGTGTTTGGTCCATACAGCATTGTCCACGCCTTTATGCCCCCGCAAAGGAGCTTGACGATGGCTTTTCGCTGCGAGTAATCGTAGATGTTGAGCGCACGGAAGAATGCCACTACGGCCTGTTCACGCGGGTTCTGAGGTGTGCTGACAATTCTCTCCGAGTCTTGGTCGTAAAACACGATGATATCGTGGTCGTGACGCTTTTCAAAGAGTAATTGCTCGTGAGCCGGTGAAATGCAAATAGCCTCGGCAATATCGCTAGCTGAGATATCCCTTCTTAACAGCACCTCGCGCTCGATGCATATGGTGGCCTCCGACATGATATGGCCAGCATCAAATTCTTCACGACTACGGATGTCAACCAGCAATATACGGAAGTTATCGTCACTCATCTTCATAAGCTGAAACAGTTCCTCTGCCGCGATGGTGTCGCCAGGGGGTATAGACAGCCCTGATTTCTTGGAGACGGGGTTCGGAGGTACGAAAGATTGGCCGAAAGTTGTGCGCTTATCCACAAGAGACGGCCTACTGCTCCTGTTACCATTCAGCGAAGAAGTGGAGGACGTTCTCGTGAAAACAGGACGAGGAGCAGCAGTTGTAGGCATTGCCGATGCTAGGGGAGAAACGGTACCTCGCGGAGGATGATAGATAGCCTCCGGGACTTTGGGCATTTCGGGAAAAGAACTGGCACTGCCTCTGCTACTGGTTGGATGTGGAGGCTCATGTGGAAGTGATTGCGGTTCTGAAGGAACAGCAGGTGGCATGCGGATCGGAGAATCCTGTTTGGGGGACAAGGTTTTGTTTTGTCGGAGATTGCTTAATCTCTCGAGCAACGAAGCTGTCACGGCACTGGCGGATTGAGACCGGTTATGAAGTACCTGGCCTTGGAGATTCGTGGGTTTCGGCTTGATCTGCGGTGGCAATGTATGGACAGACGGTGAGCTGCCTGAAGGGGGAGAGAGACTGTTTCCATCTGGGCTCGCTACACCAGTCTCCCCTGGTGTCGGTATCCTCGTCGGTATTGTCGTCGGCGAAGTATATTTTGATGCCTTTGAGTGCCTCACTGTTGGTTGTACTCCTGTCCGGGCGTTGTCTGCCCTAATCTCATCTTGAATTTCGTCAAACTTGCCCAAGAGATTGTTCATTCGCTCCAGAAGAGCTGAATAACGGTCAAGCTGGCTCTTATTCTCACTCCGAAGCCCAGGGAAGGCTTTGTTTTTCGGAATGGCTCGAGTGATAATCTCACGCGCTCGGAGGAAATCCTGGAGAGCATAGTCCAGTCGACCTCCAAAATTTATGCTTGCCAACGCGCTGTTCAGCAGATTATCGGCTTCGTTGAGAGCTTTGTCAATCGGGCCATCTATGAACCTCTGGAGGTTGATGTCGAAGTACAGGACATCGTCGATATGGGCTAGGGGTGGCTTCGAAGGTCTGGAGCCGGCTGATGACCGCCCATCGGTGGTCTTCATGGGCGTTGATGGCGACCCAGCGGGCCGGACCACGGAGGCTGAGCCGGCCATGGCGAAAGGGGCAGGAAGAGCTCAGCGATGCGAACGAAAACTTCTATATTGGAGTCATGACGTGGGCGATATCAGCGCACTTTTCGGGCTGCGCACGTGGGATATCTAGGCAGCTTTCGAGAACTATGGATCAAAACGCGCGCGCGAGTGTGCTGGAGCATGCAGCGTGCCTGTAGAGCGGAAGACGCGAGGGGAGGAAGTAGGTAACCGAAGAGCACACGTCGAGAATCGAGAGATCGCTGGGAGGAGGCAAAGCCGAGTGGTAAGACGAATCCGTTTTGGAAGCAAAATCAGAAGAACGTGAGGACGAGATAAGTTGTATATGGATTTAGAGTAAGAGCACAAAGCGAAGGAGGAGAGGATCGGGGCCACAGGCGCGGTGGTTTCGTGTTGTTTTCTTTGTCTGCTTGCTTCCAGCGAGAGCTCGAGGACTCTTGTTTGTGTGATCTTGGCTGGTATGAGAGCACCTTGGCTTTGGTGTTTGCCGCAGATCTGTCCCAAGCCTCAAAATTACAAATGCTCGTCTACAATGTCACAGCAGTTCACAAGAGGTCCTTGGAAGTCGCAAAGGTGTTGTCTGGCGTCGACCAGTGGTGTCATGTGGGGTGCGGCCCTGGAGATCGGCTCTGTCTTGGCCCGAGGATACGTACCCCAGGCGGGGAGGGGGGTCCGCCAGATGCCAAGACCAAGCGGCGGATGGCCTGGGATTTCAGGCCGGTCACGAACATCTTCGTTCAGAACCTGACATTACAAAATGAGATACGCTTGAGAGAACTATGATGAACAATTCTGACAGCTTACGGCTAATTTTGAGCAAAGAGTTGATGATTATTTGGCTAATGGCACTCCAAAAGCATGGAGCTATCGCGCTCTCGTGCTGCCAAAATGACAAGCTTTGGGAAAAGTTACCGTTATTCCGTAATCGTAATGTGCTCCACATTTGCGTGCCAAGTACAGGGGTGCCACACAAGCATGCGCAAGGCTCCCCAAGCATAGTGGGGCCAGCTCCAGCCCAGCAGGCGGCCCCTACGTAACCAACCGACAGGCAGCTGCAGCGGACGAACGTCTCTCTCATCATCGCACGCTCTCCCCACACGTCTCGCATCATACCTGCCTGTCTCTTAGACGCTTTCACGGCCGTCGCTCTAGCTGTTGTTACAGATTTGTCAGTCGGCTCGATTTGTCTTGGTTCTCCATTTCAATCGCAGCAAGCGACAGACTCCCCGCGCAATCCATTCAGGTGCATCCACGACCCCAACTGACCCCGCGAGCTCCAACCACCCGGTCTCCGCCCATACCACGGTCGACGGCGATAGACCGGAACCGCAGCCAACAAAGACAACCCCCAAACTCGTGCTCCCAAGATGATGAGCTGGTGGTCATCCGGGGCCAACAGCGCCCTGGAGGAGCAGATCGAGAAGGCCACCAGCAGTAGTCTGTACGTGGCCGCCATGCATCCCTCCCCCCTACTGCCCGGACTACCTAAACACTGACTTGCACCAGGGAGGATATCTCTCTCAACCTCGAGATCTCCGATATCATCCGTTCGAAGACGGTCGCTCCCAAAGATGCTATGCGGGCTCTCAAAAAACGTATCAACCACAAGAACCCGAATATCCAGTTGAGTGCTCTCAATGTACGTTGCTTGGACAATATCTGCCATCGCATTGCACAACGCAATATGTCGCTGACTCACATTCCCCCAGCTTACTGATACTTGTGTGAAAAATGGCGGCGCCCATTTTCTTGTCGAGATTGCCTCCCGCGAGTTTATGGAGAGTCTAGTCTCCCTTCTCAGGGCTGTTGGCCCCGCGGCCGTCAACGCCGAGGTGCGCGCCAAAATACTCGAGTTGATCCAGTCCTGGGCCACCGCCACCGAGGGGCGTTACGAGCTCGGCTATATAGGCGAGGTATACCGCAATCTTCAGCGGGAAGGTTTCCAATTCCCACCCCGCGTCAATGTCAGCAGCAGCATGATAGACAGCAGCGCGGTATGTGTAACCTGGGCCCGGTCTTGTAGTAACGATCTTGCTGACAACCATTGCTTCAGCCTCCTGAATGGGTTGACTCAGACGTCTGCATGCGCTGCCGTACCGCATTCACCTTTACCAACCGGAAGCATCACTGCCGCAATTGTGGAAACTGCTTTGATCAGCAGTGCTCCAGCAAGACGCTCCCGCTCCCTCATCTCGGCATCCTTCAGGCCGTCCGCGTCTGTGATGGCTGCCACATCAAGCTGACAGATAAGTCAACATCCAGGCGTGCTACCCAGGACAAGTCCACGCTGTACTCAAACTTCCCTGGTAACAAACAACGTACCCATATGGAACCCCGCAGCGCCCGCGTGGAGGATACCTTCGATGAAGATCTTAAAAAGGCCCTGGCCATGAGTCTGGAGGAGGTACAGGCGCACAACCGGGGTTACAACCCGAGCGCTGCCAATGGACCGTCATCCCAATCCAAGGTCAATGGGAATGCTCGGCCGAAGTCTATCGAGGAGGAGGAAGATGAAGATCTGAAAGCTGCTATTGCTGCTTCCCTCGCTGATATGGAGGAGCAAAAGAAGAAGCATGCTGCCGCTCTCAAGGAGCAGGCCTCTAACGCCGCAACATCTTCGGCCGCTCATTTCACGCTCCCGAAAAACGACTACGAGCTTACTCCTGTTGAGGCCGAAAACATTAACCTCTTCGCCACGCTTGTTGAACGTCTCCAGACTCAACCACCGGGAACCATCCTCCGCGAACCGCAGATCCAGGAGCTGTATGACAGCATCAGTGCCCTGCGCCCCAAGCTTGCGCGGACGTATGGAGAAACTATGAGCAAACACGGTATGTATGATTCAGCTCATGAACCTCGGGTTTGAATTCTAACTGTACCAGATGCCCTTCTTGATCTCCATGCAAAGTTGTCGACCGTTGTGCGGTACTACGATCGCATGCTAGAGGAACGGCTCTCCAGGGCTTACAGCCAGCACAATATCGGTTACAATCTCCCTCCACTTCGGCAAACAACCGGAGCATATCCATCTTTGCAACCAACTGCTCCGTCTGCGCCAGCTACGGTCCCTTCTGCAGAGAGCTTCTACACTGGCGAGACCTCCAATCAAACGATTGCTCAACAATCTTACGCTCAGTCAACACCTCAGGCACAGTACGCAAACTACGACCGGCGCAGTTCTATGGCTATGGTCAGCCAACCACCTCAAGCATATCCACCACAACAAGTTCCGCAGCCGACAGGCACTTGGGGAGCGCAGCCACCCGGCCAGGCTCCTCCGTATGCACCACAACTGAGCTACTCCTCGTCACAACCGGCAACAGATCCGTCTGCTCCCGCTCTGGCACAGCCGTCTGCTCCGCCAACAGCGCCAGATCAGGTTCCTACCGCCGACCCCGCCGCATCTTTTTACTTCAACCCCTCTGCTCCCCCACAACAACAGCCATCACAGCCTCAGCCGCAACCGCAGCAGCCCCCTCCTTCCTCTGTACCCGACGCAACCGTGTCACCGTATCCGAACCTCGCACAATCCATTCGAGCGCTTCAGGGTTCGGTCCCTCAGACACCGGCGTCGGCTCCCGTGCAGCTGTCACAGCCAGCACAAGCTCCGCAGCAGCAACAGCAGACCCCGCAGCAACAACAGCAGCCTTTGCAACCCCAAAAGCCACCACAAACCCTGCAGCAACAATCTCAACAGCAGCCACAGCAGCCGTACTGGCAGTATCCTGCTGCACAGCAGATGCCGCTACCGCCCGTGTGGCAACCGCCGCAACAGCAGCAGCAGTCTAGTAGTGTAACTCCTGACGCATTCCCTTCAGCACCGCAGCATGCCCCGGCACCGAAACAGCCTGTCGTAGAAGAGGCTCTAATTGAGCTTTAATTTGGCAGGTCATTCGTCGTATGGACCGGGAGGAGTTATGTTGTGGGTAGGAGATGCAGTAGTATGGGCATTGGGAGAACTAATGTAAGAAGAAGAAGGAGGTTATTGAAGATGAAATGGCGGCCGAGGGCTTTGCATGCATAGTTTTGTTGTATGTTTGGTCTCTGTTTGTTTGCTGGGAAGGGGATATACCCAACAACATGGCTCTTGTTCCTATTTCTTATCCTTTTTTGACGTGCCATTATCTCGATTTCGGTCTTCCATAATCCTGGTTAGCATTCCCAACCCCTTATCTTGGCCTTGAAACGGAGATTGTGCTTATCCTATATCGCATCAATGCATTGGGCACGGAAGGTGAGGAAGTCCTTATGCACAATCGGTCGCCGTGACGTACGCCGGGCGGCTCGTGCTTATGGAGCTGATCGTCCCATCAGCGTGGTCGGACTCTTCGGTGCCGAGGTGGGTCCTAAGACGCGGCCACAGCTGCGGTTACAGCGGGCCGGCCGAGTGTTTGGCTGTCCGTTGAGGTTGTTTAAACGGACGGAGAGCGCACGAGGCTGGGCTGAGGGGGCTTGAAGTTTGAGTGGGGCCTTATTGGGCTGAGATGACTGAGGGGTAAGGACGAGGCTTTCGGGTATGGATAACAGCATTGTTGATGACTCACTGGATCCTTGAAAGGTTGTGCAACGAGTTAGAACTTATACCGAGTTTAGTTTAGATCAAGGTATACATTGGCTGTGTAAACGGCCCCCATATGTTCGTTCAGTAAAACTCTTTTCAAGAAGACACCGTCTCCTACCTGCCTTGCGTTGATGGCTGACTTTTTTTCCATGAAACTGGAGGCAAACTCCTCTCTTGAGCTCCCAAGCCCTCCTGTTTTAGGCCTGTAAACAAAGAAACCGCCATGACGATCTACATCTACCTCGTCCGCCACGCCCAGGGGCAGCATAACGTCGCCGCTGACCACACCTTGCGTGACCCCGACCTTACAGCTCTTGGCATCGAACAGAGTACCCAGCTTGCGATATCATTCCCCTACCATGACCGCATCACACACCTAATTTCATCCCCCATGCGCCGTACTTTGAGGACCTGCTTTTATGGCTTCAAAAACCGGGGGAAGGGTGACGATAACGGGACGAGAAAACCAATTCTCGCGTTGCCCGAGCTCCAGGAGCTCTCCACTATGCCCTGTGATGTCGGCAGTTCCGTGGCGAAGCTGGACGCCGAGTTCAACACGTCCGAAGAAAAGGTCGTCGACCTCTCTGAGCTACCGGATGGCTGGCAGCTGTTCAAGCTAGATAGTAACAGCCTCTTTGCGCCGAATATGGATCGGCTGGAGAAGCGCGCATGGCAGGCACGCCGCCGGCTGCGTGAAATCGGACAGAAGTATGAGCGTGATCATCCCGGGCAGGATGCACATATCGTGGTTGTGTCCCATGGGGCGTTCATACACTTCCTGACGGGAGACTGGGAGGGGATGACTAAGGAAGGGCAGGCGGGCACGGATTGGAGGAATGCCGAGTGGAGGGTTTTTGAGTTTGTAGAAGGGGATGAAGATGAAGTCAGGCTGAGGGAGACCGAGGAGAGCTGGAGACGGAGGAAGGGGGATACTCCGAGGCTTACGGAGACGCAACAAAGGGAGCTGAAAACGAACGTTGAGAGGGTGCTTGAAGAGGACAAGAAGGAATGGAAGAAAGTTACGGTATGTTTCCAGGAGTAATATTTGTTAAGAGCAAGAACCTTTCTGTTAGGATAAACTGTCTGCAGTGATCATCGAGTTAAGGACAATAATAAAAAGACCAAGACATGGAACAATGCGGCTCAATCTGCTCAGTTCTCCTACGGTGCCCTCCTCAGCTGGAGAAAGACAACCCTCAGGCTCGGGCTCTTGCGGAAGTTTTGGCAGAACAAACCTAAGACAATGGCAACTAAACATCGCCGCCATCCAATTAAGAACATCCGACTGGATCAAGTTGAGTTCGTACGCCGTTGCAGTTCCGACGGTTTGGTCGACGAGAGCGCGGTAAGAGTGTTTGGTGTTGCATCCGTCTTGGCGCGATACTCCAGACACAGGAGGGGTCATTTGCTGTGCTTCATTGGCTGTTGTTGAATTGCTGAGAATAAGCTTGAACAACGGATAAACTCCAGCAACAGAACAGCAGGCCAGCGTTACATTCTCGAAACCACAACGCGCTGTGCCACATGTGTTTAACCGTCTTGCTCTTAATATCGTTATTGATATAGGCGCAAACTGTCAATGATTCCTGTTGATGTGCCAACCCGTGCTATGAAGCTTAAAAGCTGTCTTCGGCTTCACGGAAGAAATCTCCGTCGTCATCCTCCGAGTCAAATTCCCAATGGAGGTTGGTCAGCGGTCGATGTTTCAGGGCCGATGGACACGCAAAAGCCAATGGACGCGATGGAACGATGGATGAATATTGGCGGGATGGAAGAGCAAGGTAAGACCAAGAACCTGTCGGGAAGGCCCGTTCTGCCAAGATGTCCAACAGAAAAATCCGAAGTTGTCAGCGAATCTGACCAAGAAGCGAGCCTTTATCTGTTCAACGGCGCCAAGTAAGACCCACCCCCGCGTGGCCGTCATTTGATTGACCAATTAGAGTGGTAAGAAGTTCTCCACTTTCACGTCTTCCGCGCACCTTCCGCTTGCGCTGGTAGCACGAGGAACAGGGTTGGGTCCCTGCGTGCCCCTGCGTGCCAGCCCGTGCTTACCCTGCCAGTCGAGCTGGTCGGGTTGACTTCCTGGATGGGCCCATGCCCCCTTTCCTCCACTCTTTTCGTCTCAGGCGGCCGCCCATTCATCTTGTCGAACCCTATTGAATCCAACGCTCCCTTCGTTCCTCTGCCAAACATCAAACATACAAGATCAGCGATACGGTCCAGTCGTTCATTGTCGCCGCCAGACGCTGCCAATTCACCAAACCCAATTGTCGCTCCTTATCAATATCATTGGCTTGCCCACCACCACTTGGGCCCATTTAGCATCGCCTATTGCTTATTGCTGTCGAAAGCATTACCGAACAATAGCAATAGCCCACCATCCGCAAACTAGGAACATTCGTCACATAGTTGCCGTTTCGGTTGCTCTGATACCAGGAACCGTGTCCTGCTAGCCGATCAAACTTCGCTGCTGCGAACAGTGCCAGCCCGGATCAGTCAGCCCTACGACCGCCGTCTCTTTTCGCTCACAGCTCTCTGGAGACGCGCGAAGTCAACTTGTTCTTCGCCATCAAAGTTCGGAGCTCCATCTGTTTGGTTCGGGTTGCGCGCCTGCGTGATCCGACAATGTCTTGCTAGTAGAGCTGGTGAAGTGTTGAGGCCATTGCTGGCCCTTGGACTGATTTAATTCAATATCCACCATCCGACGACGATTGGTTCACTTTGTCCCTCATTCGACTCTAGCCGGGCTACTGATAACGGTCGGGTTCTTCGCAGGCGAAGACCGACTTGTTCACGTCAGGAACTTCTGGTCCCTTCGTTTCTTGAGATACCCAGCAACACACTTGATCGTGTTGCTACATTTTCGCACTCGTTTTTACATCTCAAACAACTATCATTTTTTAGTTCGTCTCGCGCCCGGTTTGCGCTACCTTCGCCATGGGTTTCCTCAGCCACCGTCGGCGCAATGTCGAGGTCTTGCCCGAACAGAAGTGGGATTTCATTGTGAGCAGCGAACAGAAATGATGATGGTATAACGTGTAATCCGCTAATACAATGTACAGAGCCTCAATGACTTCAAGCACACTTCGATGGGTCAACCCTTCGCCTATGCCTTCCTCTGGTTCAGTTTGATCCTGTCAGTTGTTGTCTACGCCGTCGATATCTTTACCGCCTACCAGTTGCTGGCCCTCAACAAGTTCACATCACAGATCGAGCCGGATGAGATACCCTTTGATATCGCAAAGTGGATTTTCAGCATCTGTATCATTCTCTCGGTTGTGAACCTTGCCTATGAGTATTGGCGTGCCATTACCATCATGCGACGTGGTAGTGTGGCCGAGTGCTTCCTCGACAGCCTGGCAGCTCGCCTCGAGTCCATACGGCTAGGAAGTGGGCAGGGTTGGAAGCGCTTCCTCGTCTTCGCGGAGCTGACCAGAAGTAAGAAAGGCATCGAGTACATTGCACTCTTTACTTTCTTCAGCTTTCAATGTAGGTTATCCGCTCCCTTGGGGATGGCATTCGGCACTGACTCTAGTCTCAGCCTGGATCCGCGTGCTCTTCTGCGCCGGCCCGCGTCAGGTTATCAATGGATTTACCATCTATTCGTTTTACAACAAGAAGCTTCAGATCGACTCCTCCAGTTTCGAGGCGGGCCTTTCGAGTTTCTTTGATAAGATCAGGGCTCTTGCGACCCAGGAACCTCGGCAAGCCGTTACTTTGTGTGGCATGCTTTTTACTCTGATCGTGTGGCTCTTCTCCTTCTTATCGCTGCTCCTGGCCGCCTTCTTTTTTGTCTTCTTCCTATGGCACTTTATCCCCCGCGAAGATGGCGGCTTGACTGGGTTCTGTGAGAGGAAGGTCAACAAGCGTCTCAAGCAAATCGTCGCCAAGAAGATCAACACTGCAATGGCCGAAGAAGAGCGCAAACGCCGCAAGGAAGCCCTTAAGGCAGCAAAGAAGAAGGGCGAGGACAGGCCAGTTACCATGAAGCCTTCATTGCCTGTGCTTAAGGACGATGATCTTCCCTCGATGCCATCCATTTCGCGAACTGAGACTTTCGCTTCATTCTCCGAGAAGGCGTCTCGTCCGACGACCCCTGGCAACTTTGAGATGAGCCCGATCACTCAAAGACCACCGATGCCATCGCGAACCGCGACGACCGCAACTGCTGGGTCTTCTTCGACTTACTCTTCTCAGGCGCCACTCCTCAGCAATGCTGCTGAGATGGGCACAAGCCGTCCGCCAGGCCGCACCGAATCCCCTGCTCCGTCGATGCCATCTGTTGCTGCCAGCAGATACCCTCCGTCTCGGGTTCCAACCAATGCATCCAACTATCCACCGTCTCGTGCTGCAACTCCTGCATCTAACGGACAGTCCCGGTCCAACCCCCAACCCCAACGGATGATGTCGAATGCCTCGTCCATGGTTCCACGATATACGGAAAGTCCTGCGCCATACTCCAACGAACCGATACCGTCTCGCCCGCCACCTGCTTTGTCATCTGCTGGTCCTTTAGGTCAGTATAGGGGGCCAGTGGGGCCGAATCCGAGATGGGGACCAAACAACTCTGGTAGGCGACCAGCCATGGATCAGTACCAAGGCTCGAACCAGCCCGGACGCAGACCAACAATGGATCAGTATCAAGGACCAGTCCAAGACGGCAGCAGGCCAACAATGGATCAATATCAGGGCCCTAGCCAATACGGGAGGAGGCCGACAATGGACCAGTTCCAGAACCACGACCCGTATGGCCAGAGACCAACGATGGATGAATACCAGAATTCCACTTGGGATGAAGGCAGGCCGACTATGGATGGCTATGGATTCTTAGACCCACCAATGTCTCCTCTTGGTGACAGGCAGCCAACCCTGCCAAATTTGGAGGGTGGGCCTTTCAGCCAGACGTCACACAACCAATGGCCCAGCGCAGTTGACAGGGAGCCCAAGCTGCCGAATCTCGAGGAACTTTCACGGCCAGGAACAGCATGGGACCAAGAACTTACTTCTCAGAGCAGTAGACCTACCTTTGATAACTATTCCAACGCGCGCGCTAGTCTCGCACCGTCACGATTCATGCCTCAGGATAACAACAAGTCGCCTTTTGAGACTTCTGATGATAGTCGGGCTAGTCCGGCGTCATCAAACCTCAATGCCCAAGCCCAAGGTAATGACCGCACAGCTTCTGATGATTACACCACCGGCCGGTCCAGTCCGGCACCATCAACCTTCAATCCCCAAGATAATAGTCGATCTCCATTAAACAACAACACTAATGGACGGGCCAGTCCCGCCCCCTCAAATTTCAACCCCCAAGCGCAAAGTCTTGATAGCAGCAGGCGACCTTTTGATGCCTCAGGCGGCCGTGCCAGCCCCGCGCCGTCGATGTCAAGTTCACGCTACACGCGCGATGGTCTTCGTTCGCTGCCTTCGAGGCGTGGCTCCGACGAAGATCGCTTCCGGCCGATGCTGCGAAGTAACACAGCTCTTCCATCTCCTAGCTCGGAACCCCGGTTTGCGCCACCAGCCAGATCCTTGACGGCGCCGGTGTCGCCAACCTCAGCACAGCAGCCTCAACTGTTGCACCATCGGCAACAGTCGAATGACAGTGGCAGTTCGCTGATGGGCGCGGTGCTCGCGGCTGCAGACGGGGCTTTGCGCAAAGAATCGTCATCGAATTCTGGCCAGAATCAAACTCAGAACCAAAACCAAAATCCACATGCAATGACAGCGAGCAACAGCAACATTGACAATATCCCCAGCAGTAGCAGGGGGGGCTCGCGGGCGGGAGGGGCGGGCAGTGGGACTTGGGATGGGAATGACAGGAACGGGAATGGAAATGGGTGGGACCAGGACTTGGAGAGGGGCCCTCGCTACTACTAGCCCGGGTTCAAATGGAGATATTGATGGGGATTATGACCTCGAGCTGGAATTGCTGGGCATGTATCATGATCATGAGGTGGATGGGTTGGGGCTAGAAGTGAGGCCCTGGGACGGGGTTATATGATTTAATTCCCTTCTGCCTATTGTGAAGATCTTTCGATCTCGGTGGGCTTTATTTTGGGCTTTGAACAGATATTTTATTTTCTTCAAAGAGTACATACTTTTCAAGGTGATGAGAATTGAATGTTCTTTTCTGGTGGTCTTCACTCCTGTTGCCAATTGTTTACATCTCTCCTTTTTTTCCGCCTGTGAGTGACCCCTTGCTACCCTCTAGAGCAACAAGTGGGGAAGTGTGCAACGTGTGCCAAGACTTGCGCAATCTGCCTTCAGAGCCTTGCAGCTAGAGGCTGTGGCAAATGTTGAGAGGCTCTGCTCTAAGGCATGACCACCTCATACCTTACACTGGCTTCAAAGACAGTAAGTAATGCTTTAAGTGATTTAACAAGTATGAGCGAAAATCAATTATGTCTAATGTTTTGCAATTTATCCGCAACACAAGTAGCTTTTAAATGATCAATGTCTTAACCAAGAGACAAGGTGTGAAGTGGAGCGAGATGGCTGCTCAAAGCTCCACCAAGCATGTCAAAGGCTGGCGGCGACTTCGGAAGATGATTTCCCCCTCTTTAAGTTTTGCCAACTGCAGAAGTGCATCGCTAAACATGAAGCGCTTGCATACACGTGGTACTCGTGAATCGTGACTTGCAAGACATGAATCAGTTTCGAAAATCACTTGGAAACGCAATTGGATAGTTGAAGTTGCCAGTTCAGGGGTTTGCCAGTTGCCACACATTTTCAAGGTCTTACAATGGAGCCTAAAACAAAACCTCCACTAGGCTCAATTGCTGTAGAACAGCTTGTGTCAAGCCAGTGAGACATACCAGCACAGCTTTGAGGCTGCTGAGATTGAAGCCAACTTGCCAAGTCGTTGCCGACAAACATGGACTCTCGCTTTTAGTTGGCTGGAGTCAATCCCATTCTGTTGCTCAATTGCGTGAGCTAATAGAGCGGACTTCTGCCAATTAGTGCTGGGAACGGTAAAAGCAGTTATGCAATGCCGGTAACGGACCGGACCGAATTGCTCTTGGTTTCCAGCACAGGAAACCTGCCGTTGTGGACTTGTGATTTAAAAGGCCACATGAGTGGATAACGGGTCTAGGCTCCAGCTGGAGTCACAGCAGATGAGAGGAAAATGCACCTTTCACAGACCTCCAGCCAGCAGGCAACGACACGAGAAACGAGGGCATGCAGTGTGGGTGGGTGGTTGGTAGGAGATTTTGGGCACGGGACCCCCGCACACGTCCACTGTGGTCTGTAACCCAGGCGTCAGTGGCTTGCCTCCACTGCAGCGGGCGCCGAATAAGAAGCAGCGGGCCCCTCCTCCCACGCCCCAGGCTCATCCACTTTTCACTTCATTCTTTTGCCTTCCTGTGCTGTCATCCCCCAGAGTGCTTGCACAAAAGAATTCTTCTGCACCTTTCTCTCTGCCGCTCGCTCAATTGCATTGCACTGGCAGTGCCGTCGTTGTCGCCATCATCTTGCTGTGACTTACTGCTGCTGCCATTGCTGCTTGTCAGCTTTCTCGTGCCCCTCACTGGACCAGTGGCGGTTAGTCAGGGCCGACCTGCAGGGGGACAGGGACCCCGCATCACATATCACATCGCGCGCGCATCGAAGCAGCACATTTCCTCGGTGTTTTAGCTCGTGATCGGCCTCGACCTTTCTCCATCTCGCATCACATCCCCTGAAGCACCTCTCGTTCTCACGACACTACAATCATCCGACAAGCCTTTCAAGCTAAACGTCAGACTACCGCCGATATTCTAACAGAACAAAGCATAATGGCTTCTGAGAGCTCCGACATGGCCACACAAACTCGCACGGGTCTCATCACACCCGTCAGCGGCATCCAGACCCCTCAGACCCCTTCCGAGCCACCTGCGATGATGGACTCGTACACCTTCCCCATCCATAAGCTCAAGCGTCGTCAGTCCCAGCCCGGCAAGACTCCTCTCGTACTCGTTGCTTGTGGCTCCTTTTCTCGTGAGTCTGGCCTCATCTTGTATTTTATGGACACAATTAGGATATTAACCTTCTCCCCTAGCCATCACCTTCCTGCACCTGCGCATGTTTGAGATGGCATCAGACTTTGTTCGCTTCAACACCGATTTTGAGGTCTGTGCTGGCTACCTCTCCCCTGTCAGCGACGCCTACAAAAAGGCGGGTCTGGCGCCTGGACATCACCGCGTCAACATGTGCAGCCGTGCTGTTGAGCCATCGCCCTGGCTGATGGTTGATCCCTATGAGACGCTCAATCGTAACGAGCGTGGCGAGCCCGAGTACGTGCCTACTGCCAAGGTGCTGCGCCATTTTGACCACGAGATCAACACCGTCCTAGGCGGTATCGAGGGTACCGATGGTGTGAGGAGGAAGGCCCGCATTGCGCTGCTCGCGGGCGCGGATCTTATTATGTCAATGAGTGCGTTCTCCCCTTTCCATATACATAGTCACAATTTGCTAACTTTTTTTTTTCCAGGCGAACCCGGCCTGTGGTCCCCGACCGATCTAGATGTGATCCTCAGCCAGTATGGAGCCTTCATCATCGAGCGTTCGGGTACTGACATCGAAGAGGCGCTCGCGTCGCTGCGTCAGTATGAGAACAATATCTGGGTCATAAGCCAGGTCATCCAGAACGACATTAGCTCGACCAAAGTGCGCCTATTCCTGCGGAAGGACCTCAGCGTACGCTACCTTATTCCCGACCCCGTCGTCGACTACATCGAGGAGCACGGCCTCTACCAGGAACCTAAGGCGTCCTCTGCCAAGGCCTCTCCTTCAAGGGAGTTGGAGAAGGAGTTCAAGGGCAAGGGGAAGGCCTCGCTTCCACCGGATGATGCTGCCCCTAGCCCAGAGGAGAACAAGCCTACTGTTGGTTAAGCGAGCTGTGCTCCTCTTCGGCGTGTCTCGGGACCAGCAAACTAATCTTCACTCATGCATTTTATTATTGGCTGGGTTGGGCAAGAACCGCATATATACACATGGACAATCAGCATCATCACAATAGATTTGGCATGCCCTTGGGGCAAAGAGGCAACAACGGAAGAAATGGCAGGAATATATATATCCTTGTGGCCCTCGTGTATTGAACGGCTTCTCTTTACTTTGTCCATAGGGTTTGGCGGCATATGGGTTTGGGCGTTAGAGCGGATTGGTTCTGGATGATTTCGCTTTGCTTGAGCTTTTTGGTCTATCACATGGGTAGGCGGTTGGGAGTTATCTGTTGGGTTAGATGTCTGCTGGACAAGCTTGTGGTTTGTATAAAAAGACTCTGGGTAGGAATTTCCACCTTCCTTTGTGCTCACTTAATGGAGACATGATATCTTGCGAAGTGTGATCTTTCTGCTTATGACTAAGAGTGAGCTTCAGGAGCTGTCACTGGATATGGCTTCCTCACGTGCATGTGGTGGCTTTGATGCAGCTTCCGAAAGGTGACACAGAGCAGATACCCGAGCCTTGTCAGGCAGACAAGCTGTGATGAGCGTGAAACAAACACTTGCTGTAGTATCTTCCTTTTTCCAACACTGGGTGCGTTCTACACTCCGAGTCCCGGAGTTACACAAACTTCCAGACCCAATGCGGCTCCAGGGCGCACACAAGCACTGGACATTATTCGTTAGCCAGAATGACTGGCATGTGTGGCTCCCAGGGTGTTCAACAGCTCTCCGCCTCAAGTTTATGGTGGCTTCCTGACATAGACAAAGCGACGGATGAAATACAGTTTCTGCTTGGGGATCGTGAATTTTACCTGTTCGGGAGTCTAGCCCACTACCTAGTTACACATGTGAAACACACAACTTGTTGCATCTCACGGTCAGACTCGACAATCCACATCAACTGCGATCGATACCATCGGCACAACTCACCTTCCATATAGTTCTCGAACGCTGCTTTCGTGAACAATCCCACTTCCTTCAGGTTCTCTTCAGGCCATGTCCCATGCGGAATTGTTATATCCTTCATTGTGATATCCATAAACCCAGCCTGCACCATCCATTACTTGCAAGTTATCTTCAATGACCGTGAATGTCCTTCATATCACCTCCCCACCCATGTGCCGGATCTTCTCCCACTGCCCTCATGCACTACTCTCTGGCATGTCCTTTCTCCGTATCTCGTCACTCGAACGATGTCTCCTGGCTTTTGACCTACACGCCTGGTCTACAGCATTGGTATGCCTCGCAGAAGAAGTAGCCCCAGTTGAGGATGTTGCGCGCCAGTGTGCGCACGTGGATGAAGTCGAACGCATCGAGTATGTCAGACAGCCGCGCTCAGTCGTCGTTAGCGTCCTGAATCTCAAAGGCTATGTCAGACGGTGCCCAGGTCGGCTGGATCGGGGTTATTTCTGTGCCTAACACCGAGGCACCGAGGTAGATGTCGTCGAGGTCGCTGGAAGGGGTGGGGTATGAGAGGGAATTCGCTGGGTGGAGGGCACGGGATTGTTTGGTGGTAAGGGGCTGGAAAGATATAACCTACATGGTCTAGACGCCTGTGCATGTGCTAATGTCGAGGACTTGCCTGCACTGTTACCTATTGGAGCGAGAGCTTTCCATCCGGATCTAGAGTTATCGCGTGGTGGCCATTGTGATTGCTGGGGTCAGAGAAACTACCATCACAAAAGCCCTTGTGAATATTTTATGGGCAAATGACATAGAGCAGCCACCTACATTAAGTCCATGTTGTAGATATGCTTCGCGTCATTGGACTCCCATAATTCAGCTTGCCCGATATGGCTGTGGCATGTCCGGCTGTGTACCATCCAGCAAGGCGGTATCACTAACGTATGATCCGCATGCCAAGTCGTCGAGACTGTCATGGCTATCGGTGAATTTCAGTTATTCGTCATCAACAAAATAGTGTTGTGTCAGTTTACTGGTTCTTTGCCTCTGTAAATTGTCAATACCAGGCGAGGAGGTTGTTGTGCTCCGAGGCACTCTAATCTATGTCTTGAGACTCCAGTTGGGCGGTCATATATCAAGCCTTGAATGTCACTTTCGAATGGAAATAATCATTTATGCCCTCAAAAATCCGTCATAAATCACTCTAAGCGAAGGGATTCTAAAGAGCAACGATCTGGAGGAATGTTTTGGGGATATTTCGCTTCTGGGTATATATATATACCTCCCCAGGGTGGAGGCCCTGACCCCTTCACGACCTCTGCTTGCCACTCAGCCAAAATGATGCGCAGCACGCAGCGTGTCTGCAGACGCTTGTCACAAAGACAGAACCTATCAAGAAAGCTACATATATCGGTCATGTCCTGAACCTTTAACTTTGCTAGTTGGCACATTTGCCATCATATGTGGAGTAGATCTCATTGCCTACTGGCCTACGCTTGGGAAGTTCAGCTTCATTTAGAATGTAGGAAGATATACGGATCCGTACAGTTTGAAAGTAATGAAAGTCTTGTCATTGTATTGTCTTCTATTAAGCCAATCTCAAAGCCTATGAGCGGTAGCATACTCGTGCTGATGATAATGAGGCAGTAATGCAGCATATGGTAAGGATTACGGCGTGGTTAAAAGTTTGGCATTATTATTTCTCTATATTCTTTGTTACTCTTACTTGAGTCATGCAAGAAAAAACCATGAATGCTGAGGAATGAAAACAAAGACATTGGATAAGAGCTGGACTAGAAAACTTGTTGAGCAGTCTATCAGTCTTCTTGCATTACTCTGTAGTAACCGGCATCCGGATACCATCTCGGCAAATTTTCATCTCTACACACCCAGCTTCAGCTCACAGTTAAGGCTGTTGATAAAGATTGCCTTTTAACTACCTAGAAACCATTGTGAATTCAACATACTTCCAAGTCAAATGTGACATCTGATCATTGATCTTGTTGTGGAAGACAATAATGGTTATTCTAGCTTCCTACTAATAGCAACTCGTTGGATAAATAGAGCTTTAAGGTTAAGATTGTAAATCTCACGGCAAAAATGACCGATATACAGTTGAATTCCTTCAGGTTTTCACCTGAGTACCGAGTGCCACACATGAAAAATGTAGCCTTTTGATAAATGGTTAGTACATAGAAGTCCTTGCATATCATATCCAATGGTGTATCATAGTTCAAATGGAAAGGTGGTCGGAGCGAAGGGAAAAAAAAAAAAAAAAACTACAAAGGCGATGGAGGGATCGTATTGTGACTGCACCGAAAGTCATCATGAAAACTTACCATCCATATTGTTTTTGAACCCTGCTTTTGTGAAGAGACCCACTTCCTTCTGACGAGGGTCTTTCGGCCAGGTGCCATAAGGGCAAGGAATATCTTTAACCTGGACGTCAACAAACCCGGCCGCCTTCATGTACTTCTCTTGTAAATTGTCATCGACTAAAGCGAAAGCTCCGCCCTGTCTTCTCTCCGCTGGCGTGCCACACTTTATGTCACTATCCAACGGCACTGTCTTCTGGATTTCGCCAACCATGGTCTGCCACCGAAACTGACCTTCATAGCTCGCCAGCCAGCCGCAAAGCTTCGGGCAATGGAAGGCTTCCCGAAAGAGCTTGGCTCAATTGGGAATATTACCGGCCAACAGACGAATGTGTACATATTCGGATGTGTTATTATCCCGCGCCCACTCTAAGTTTGCGTCTTCAATCTCAAACCGGACGTTTGGAGAAACTCATGTTGGTTGGATTGGAGTAATGTCTGTACCGATAACTTCAGCGTTGGGAAACATATCGCCAGCATCACTGGCAACAAGTTATTAGCCTGACATTGAGTGAAGTAGAATCACATCTGTACTGTGGGATCTATTGCTACCTGCACGGACATGTTCTCCTCGGTGTTTTTTACAAATGGAAGAGAGATTTGCTGGATCTAGGAGGACAGTTGAATATAGATACAAAGCAGAAAGAGATCGATAACGAGTTGTTAAAACTATTCGCAGTGGTAGAGGGCTAGTTTGTGCCATGTTCAGAGCATTTCACTGTAAACCATAATACTTATGTCCGATCCAAGAAGTTTAACTGACAGAAAGCAGGACTGTCTTGATAACCTGACACAAGGTTGCACACGAGGAGCTCGGAAATACACAAAACATGCAGGTGGTAGTGCCAGATACGGCGCGTGCCATAAAGTGACTTGCTTTTAACCATTCTTAACCTCAGTTTCAGCATTTTGAATGGGTGAAAAAAGTGTCTCTATGAGCTTCTCGGAGTCAGCGAGATCGTAATGAAGATCAAACTGGACGTTTACACTTACCCAACGGTCCAGCTCTCGAGTATTCTCATTGAACTCCGCATATTTGGCATCCAGACGGTCTGATAACAAGAGTTAGGCCATGTATTGACGTGATAAATTATCGCATAAGACCGCATACCAGACATGACAAAAGTAACAGGACGAATAGCGTCGTTGGCTCTTAGCGAGTCAAGGAACCTGGTCGCCGCATCCGCTGTGCCAACTTGGCCGATCACGAATTTCACGCCTGTTCCAGTTGTTAGCCCTGCATGTTTTGCTGAACCATGCAAATAGGTACTTACAATTGCGAGGAAATCCCTTTTCCTCCAACCTTTGACCACATTCAACAATAGCATTCACCAGTGTATCCCTCGGCTCAGGCTCGGGCATGCCGTCCGTGATGATGGTGATAAGCAGAGGACGCTCAAATGATCCGGCCTCCAACTTCTGATATACGAGCGGTTGAAGGATCTTCGACTTAAGAGATGTGCCAATAGGGGTATCGCCACGAGGTCTGAGTGGCTCAGTGATCCGTTGAAGATCTTCCACACTTAGATTTGACGCGCTCCCTACATTTTGGTTAATGAAGCATAATTCGACGCCCTCATCGTCCGGAAGAACTGTTGTGGCTATGCGAGCTATGCGCTTAATGAGTTCTCTCTGGCTTTCCCAACGACCTTGCCTGTTCATTGATGAGCTATCGTCTAGGTGGGCGTCAGTACATAAGACTCAACTAAAATAAATGGGAAGTGGCTTAACATACCACAGTAGATAACCTGCTGATGAAGGTTGACCTTCACGGTTTTAGGGAGAACTTCCGGTTCTCCGAGTGAGGTGCTGGTATCATTGGAGAGGTCAACCGTCTTTTTCGCTATCGTCTGAACAAAGTCGATCTTGTCTTTAAAGAATCTCTCCAGAACCCCTCCATCCTTGATGAAAGTGTCCACCTTCCCCACGAACTCGTCTTTTGTCTTCGGTTCGCCTTCGAGGGCAGCAGGCTGCACAATCATCGAGTTAGGACTACTTCAATGGACAAAGATAATTTGACCACTTGAAATCCATGCTTTAAAGAGAGATGTTCTCACCACTTTGACCTTTTTTCTCTTGAACAGCTTGGATGGATTCCACCTCGAAATGGCCCTCAAAGCCCCTTTGATGAGCTTGTCGGCTATCGAGACGACCAACAGTACGCTGTTGAGCGCAAACATGGCCACTTTATCTCGAACCGCCTTTTCCTGGATCGGGTCAAGCGCAAGCATGACCAAACTCTTCCTCCCCTTTCCACCTGCCTGGGCCTCGGCTCTCTGCAGAGCTGAAAACCCATCGTCGTCTTTGATGCCAACCGAAGCTCCGTGTTTCCTCAGCTCTCGAATCGATCTCAGATCCTCCTTCTCCACGGCAAACATGAGAGGAGTCTTGTTGCCGGCGGCCTGGCACGTCATGTCGACTGTCTTTGGGGCGTACCTGAGTAAATAGTGGATCAACAGTGCCTGTTCCTTTTCTGCTTTCCAAGCAGCGAGAAGAAGGGGAGTCTCGCCATCACCAGAGAGCCCAGCCGGGTTGGCTCCCCACTCAATTAGATCCCGGGCAAGGTAGGCGTGACCAGCAACAACAGCTGTCGCGAGAGGGGTGTAGCCTGTGGCCGGATCCAAACGAGTGAGGACAGCCGAATCCTTGAGCCGATGGTCATCCAAGCGGCGCTTATCGAGAGTGTCTTTGCGGGCGTCTTCGAAGATGGACATGACGAAGGAATGGTTCGAGAAGCGGAATGGGTTAGAAAACAAAGTGTTTGAGTCAAAGCGGCCTGTTCGGAGGTTGTCCAGGTGAGTAACCGTGAAGGTTGGTGGGACGTGCAATAAGCCAGCAGCGTTCTGAAGAGCACATCGTCGCTATTTATCTGTTTCGTCAGGCTTTTTGTTGAGTCGATGACTTCAAGTCTTACGTCGGGTCATGTCTAGAAGGCACTTGCTGCTTCTTCTCAAACTTCCAACGCAAACGTTCCCAGACTTGGTCAAAATTCTTTCAGCTACATAGTGAAGCTATCCCAGAGGTTTTGTGACCCTCTAATTTGCCACGTCTTGGAATGGCTCGACATAACCAAAACTCTGGAATACCATTCTAGTTCTAGGTTGGGGGTTGAAAGCCATTAGGACGGGATAACATAGGGCTTGTGATGCGTTGGCACCAGGGATAGGCTTCGATTTCGGTGTTTCTTTAGGGCCTGTTATCGACAGGTCAACAAACCCTACCGTCAGCATTGACCGGTTGTGAAATGTATCAGCTTCTAGCATTGCCTTCAAGCCACAAACTGCCTGGAGGGACTATCAGGCTACAACATCAAGTGCTTCCTTGCATATGGCGTTCTTCTCTTCCACGTGGGGGGGCCACAATGCGATCTTCCACAATTCCACTCGTATGTATGCTTATGACTGGACGCCATCAGGCATGAATGCCATTGTCGGGCGTCAAATTGCGTAGCCTGGTTCTCTAAAATGGTTGAAGCTTCCCCATTGTGATGTAGCCGGTACGATGAAACGTGCCGACTCGAAGACTTAACGTGGGGTGCAGCATTGCCGATGATCGGTCGCAAGGCTCAAAAATAAAGAGTTAGGCAGAGAAGCCAATTCTCATCGGGCGTTCAAACCCCGAGCTGAAGAAAATTTGAAGCCATCGAGCGTTGAGCTATTTTCTAGTGCGCGCCGTGTCTCCCCCTGATTGGCACTCGGTAGTTTCTCCTGCCTATCATGGTTGCAGCTCATCGACTCTACCATTAGCGCATGAATTAGATTGAGCCACTGACGATATCAAGTTGGGGTTCGGGTATCGTTGATTGGCGACTGCTGTGATCAAACTTAAAAAAAATTCTTGGTTTTCAGGAAGATGAATTCGAAGGTTCCACGAGAAAAGTACATGGGCTTGCGCCAGCCGACCCAGAAGAAGCAACATTGGAAACTGTCCCGGAATAGGCTCGGTCTTCTCATTTGAGGCAATCCGTAGACTGTGTTGTGCAACCCGGACCCGAGAGAAATGATAAACATGACTTGCGAATAAGAGCCGCCAGATTGTCGAAGTACTTTATGACTCATGAGTGAATTTATGAACAAGACCGGAGAAGGGATGATGGAGGGTAAAGATGCAGCAGGATGACCAAGGCATTAGTCAGGCTAAGGGAGCTACGACAATGACCCTCTTGGAAATATCCTCCTGGGGTGTGTATAAGGCGCGCGTTCACGATCCTCTGTCGAGTTGGATCAATGGCCACTTGAGGCACTCTCTTATTCTCGCCAAGTGGCCATGATCCTGAGAGGAGATTCCAGTGTGTCACTCCTTCTTCACATTCTTTTCACTAGCCGCACACCTTACCCACTCTCATAACGATTGCCTTCCCACAATGCAAGCAGCTATCAACTCCCTGCGTACCAAAGGCGTACTGGTCCTGACACCAGACGATAAGGACACGCGCAAGGAATACGAGCGCGCCATCGCAACCAATAACCTGCAATTCCGCTTCTCGCGGCCCGAATGTGTGGTCCAGCCCGAAAACACGTCGCAAGTGCAGGCTATCGTGCGCGAGGCCCGGCGGCGTGGCATTAGGCTGACTATCAAGTGTAATGGACACTCTTATGCTGGGTTCTCCACTGCCTTCGAGGGAATTTCCCTCGATTTGCGGAGGATGAATCGCGTGTCGCTGGATATGCAGCGCAAGGTGGTCACATTTGATGCTGGATGCCAGTGGGGGCATGTGTATAGCACCTTGGTGAATGGACGGCATGTGGGATGGATAATCAATGGCGGCCGGTGTCCGACTGTTGGCGTGGGCGGGTTTATACTTGGCGGGGGGCTTGGACCATTCACGAGAAGCTTCGGTATGGGGAGCGATACGCTCATGGAGGCAACAATGGTGACGGCTGATGGGGAGGTCGTGACGGTTTCGGAAAATGATTCTCCTCAGTCGCCAAAGGGCAGACTCTTTTGGGCGCTGCGCGGAGCCGGACAGGGTAGTTTCGGCGTGGTTACGGAGATGAAGCTTAAAGTCCAAAAGTTGTCAAACCGGGACGGTACTGTGGTTGCTGGTCGGTACCAGTGGTTCCCCAAAGATGGGATCACTGACGAAGTCCTCGAGGCCATGAACTCTTTCTACACCACCGACTGGCCACGCAACATGACCATTGACAGCACCTGGATGTGTGACCTTCGCCAGTCTGTTGGCGACGGGGTCCGCTTCATCATAGCGTTTGACGGAAGCAAGCCAGAATATGACCGCAAGATCGATCGATTCATCGCGCATGAGGAGTTGCGGAAGCAGTTGAAGCGTCGTGTACTGCCCGAGCCGTCAACTCGTTTCCTGTACGAGACGCTGGTCAACCAGTGGATGGAAGAGACCGAGCGAGCGTTCCCAGCCAACAAGACGTATGAGCTGTTCAGCTCTTTTGTCTACACCAATGAGGACAAGGAAAAGATCCAAAAGATCACGGCAACCATTCGAGAGCTGATGAAAGAATTTCGAGAGTCTTTCCGCGGGGAGCAGGTGGCCTTCTTCGTGACCTGGATTCATGCTGGAGGGCGAGCCACAGACTTCGCGCCGACTGACACAGCGTACTTTTGGCGAGAGGCTGTCTATCATGCCTATGTCACCGTCGAATGGGTCGACAAGTGGATGGAGCTGGATATGCGATTGTTCCTGGCCAAGGTCAAGCGGGCACTCCGGCCACTATCAGTGAATGGCGAGGCTGCGTTCCTGAACTTCCCTGACCGGGACTTCCCAAGCAAGTTTTATGAGAGGGCGTACTTTGGGGGCAATGCCGATGAGCTGAGGAAGGTTAAGAAGATGTGGGATAAGGACAACTTCTTCAAGTATGCACAGAGCGTAAAGCGGCCGGAGGATCCAGATGAAGAGCCGGATCAAGAAAGAAAAGAAACCGAGGAAGATCGGACTGATAGATTGGCGAGCGAGGCATGGGCCTCTTACCAGATAGAGGATTTGGATAAGACCTGTGAAGAGTTGGCTGACTGGGGATTTTGAACACGTCGGGGACGGCGATGTAAGGAATATCGTATTGATAGCCATCAGTAAAGATGCCGGAGAGATTGCTCATTCCCTCGTTGCGTCTGTCTTACATATAGCACCTATCCACCCATATATATATATATATATATATATATATACATATCAGCCATGAACTTTCATATAGATGTCATCCCTCATTTATCATCATCCATACAGCGACCAGTTCGACTGTAGTACAACCTCCGAAACCAAAAACGCCTATGCCAATTAGAACAGTACGAGCGTGAGCTCTGTATCGTGAGCCAGATGTCGGGATCGCAAAAACATTCGGCAGACAGAAACCGCCCATATGGTGCCTTCTTGTCGTTAAAAGCGTCGCATCATCACAGCCCAGAGAAAAGTATGGGCTATCTCTGCAATCGAAGTGATCTCATGCGATTGAAAAGGAAATCCAGGAAAGGTGAGAGAAACGTCGAAACTACTGATCGAGGCAAGGATCATGCACGACTCATTTCGCTCTCACTTGTCGATGATGTTGTGCTCGTCGTTGTGGTCGTTGTGCCATGCATGCTAGAGCGAGCCATCACTACGAGGTGATAAATGCCGAAGGCGATGGCAGCAAGCAGGATGAAGAGGATGATAATAATGAGGGCGATGACGTCGTTCTTCTTCATTTTGAATGCGAGTTCTGGTCAAGTTCCACACAGCGTTCAATTTGTGAGCTCGGGGATGGGTTGTGCTTCCGTCGCAGAGTCGGCAATGTCTGAAAACCGGAATTTTGGGGGGAAAAGGGGGAAACCGTCACGCGACAGCGTCTAGCCGATTGCACGTCTCTGGAGCGTCTCTGGAACAGAATGACGCGGAGGGCCCGGAAACCAACAACGAGAGTAGGCTGAACCCAGTAAAAGACAGTCCACCGAATAACAAAGTAACCGGACGAGATGGGGGCCAATACAGTAGAGTCGGCAGTTGAAGCCAGGAATGGGGTCGACCTGAGAATTGGGAAAGATAAGGCGCGATCCTGTAACTGTTGAAACACGACTACCGTTTATCACTTCAATTTGTGCTCGATGACGCAGCAACCGTGTCAATGTCTTCGAACAACTGTGCCAAACCAATCAGCAACCCGAAAGGGACACATGCCTAAGTTTCGCAAAGACGGTGAAAGGAAATGCTTACCGCCGGCGTCACAGCAGCTGGCCGAAGCAGGATCTAGTGTTGCGCAAACAGCGGGAAGCTGTGTCAACGGATGACGTCTTCGCCCTCACAGAAGAGAATGAGGGGGAGCGGAGTAAATAAACTGGCAGCCAGTCTCGTCTAATAGGCGCAATGTCGTCCGAGCGTAGTCTTGGTTCAACAGGACCCGCGACAGGACTCCTAACGAAAAGGATGGTATAAATTCGTCCAATCTAGACGATGTAAAGGAACATAAGGTTCAGAGGTTGGGTCAGCCGCGTCCTGCGCGGGTGGCAGGGCGGCGCGGTCAAATAGGATGGTTGCCCCGCCACCTGATTGTTCGGCCGGAATCAACAAAAAGAGAGAGGCTGGCAAAAGTCTCGGCGCCGCCAAACGTGGCCGGGCCAGAGCTTGGCAGCCCGATGCTACCCCTGCCCGCCCAATGGACAAGGGTGCACGAGCCACCGCGGGCCCTACGCAGCACCCTCGATGATCAGACTTGCGCTGGGGAGCGCTCATCGAGGCGCTTGCCGCCGCTCGCTGCCTGCTGTGATGTGTATCAGTTGGCTGCCACATCCAGCTATGACTTGACACAAACGACACGGGATGTTGATTAATGACAAGAACGCCATACCAAGATGCAGGATTTTGTTGCCACGAAGTGTCTCGCTGCGCTGTCTAACCTGAGAGTGCCAACGGGGATGAACTACACACTGAGGTTAAAAGGTCGAAGAAAAAATCGATTCGCCAGTCCGAGCGCCAAGAGTCCAAATCCTGAAAAGCATTGCTCCTTTCCATACTCCATACCGCACCAAAATTATGCATCAGACATATGAACTCCCCGAACAGATTTTGATGCTTGAACCTGTTCAGGCGGCGGTTGTGGTTGTCTAATAACCACGTGTGATTCGTAAAAACGGAGCATCTAAGGGAGAGGAGGTGTCAGCGTAATGGATATGTAAGCTCAGACTCCTTCTACTTTCAGCACTCACCTTCTGTGGGCATCTTTGATACACCACTTCGGTTGGGTGTTGTGTCTTCTGGCCATTTTTCCATCTGAGATAGACGAGAAGTTTATTATGTTCATCAACGCAAACATCAATATGATCAATGTGGTCTTCCCAACTTCCCGGTGGCGGCTTCCAGATTTCCTCCTTCGCACTAGATGGCGGCTCTGAATGTACGGGATGCTCTCCGTTTCTCCTCGACCGCTTGTTTGCGTTGGCTTGCTGGTGCGCCGACGACGGGCGACCCCTCTTTTTGGTTTTTAGGGCATTGGCTGTCTCTTCAAAGAGTTTTTCTCGGCCGCCGACACTCTCTAGGTACTCGTTTAATGCTTCCTGGGCGTTTTCTCTACACCATGGTTAGCGCGCTTCTGGTCCAAGATTTCCCAAGAGGCAGACGCAATACAACAGATTTTCTTCCGGTTCCCATGTCATATCGGACGGATCATCGTAGCCTTCCCACTTCACCTGGAAACGTGGCTCGCCCTGCGAACCATCGTTAGTGCGCAATCCATGTATCAAGAACAGAGGGGAATTAGAACATACGGTTTTAGGATCGATCATGTGGTTGCAAATTCTCTCCACGACGTAACTGTTTCCAATGCTCAGTCTCAGCCGCATAAACACTCGTGATATACAATCCTGACAGGCGTACACTTCCTCATCTTGTTGCTCGTCGTCATCCGGGTCGTCTTCCCCAAATTCGTCCTCTTCGCGCTTAACTTTGAGATTATTTTCAGGGGTTTCCTCCTTGGATAAAGACTTTCGCCCGCGGCCACTCTTTTTTGTGGTCACCGGAGGAGGAGTAAGTTCGCGATCCGTAGCCTCATCGTCGCTGAGCGCTGCGCATCACATGCTGTCAGAACAAGCTTCCACATCGAAATGCGTCGCAGGGTTGTGCGTGCAACACATGCGCAGCCTGATCGCACTTCAATTGAGAAAATTTTGAATCGCAACGCAGGGAGGAAAGGGTTTGAGAATTGCATACTTACCTGGCGGCATGTTGGCAGAAAGAGGCTTGTGAGGCTGGCGCGAATCGAGCGCAAAGCGTTGAGATCGCTCGCGTTAGCGGCGCTCGAATCAGACCCTGGCTTGTGATGCAAGAGTCGAGAGCACTGGCGGGTCCAGCTTCGCAGACCCGACGCGAAAAAGGTGAGGCTGGGCGTTGCGATGGTGTGGCGAGTGTTGCCAGTATCACGTGATAGTGTGGCGCCGAAGGAGCGGGAAGCTGGCTGCCGAGTTGCTGGAAGGGCGGTCGTTGGAGACACAAATCAATGGAGCACCCATCAACCAACCAACGAAGCTCGCACCTCGTCAGGCTTTCATTATTGGAGCTTGTAAAGTTGAGACTCAGAGAACGCTTTTAGAGCCACAAAGAATATCCTTTGATGACATCAAGCAGTGTGGAAAGCAGGGATGGAAGATTGTCGATGTGTGGGCTTGAGTCTTTCATTTTACTCAGTGCTCCACCTCATGAGAAGGTACAATTTACCACTGCTTTTCCTGTCGGCTCTGCCAAGCAGATGTCACTCTTCAGCTTCGAGGCCACCTCTTCCCCCCACCTGCACCGTACAGAAAAATGATGCCTGATGACCGCCTTGTATTTTGTGCTCTTCAACAGCTTTATCTGGGTTTGTCTTTTTCGAGCAAGGATATTGCTGGGCGACGGCGCGTTTTCAGTAGATCATCAACAGAACGCAGCAACCATGAACAGAGACATGGCTGGAGAGCTTAAATGACACCTCTCTGCAGGAAACCTATCTAGCGTATCTGATTGCCATATATAATTTTCATCTGCATCTAGGAAGAGACTTCCCAAAAATCATGACTTGCAATTGCGCCTATCGGTTCTCAACGGTTGATCAGCACGATCGGGCTTGATTCGACTATCACGTAATTTGCTGGAATGGGGATTTCCATCTACTAACTAAAAGCTTGAGCTCTTGAAAGCCTCTGAATTTTGACTATGCTTGTGGTTCAAACGTTCCGACAAACTTTGTCGTCGAAAGAAGGCTAGCAAAAAAACAGACAGTCCCTACGAGCATACTGTGATGTACTTCTACACCACCGAAGACTCGAGGATCTGAACCGCCGATCAAGCGGTGGCTTAGTTACTTGATCTTGACAAGATCTTGTTCCCACAGTGATCTTCCAAAACAAGCAAACTGCAGAGCACTTTGGCGGTGAATCGCAGGCCGCAAGATCGCTCCTACCGCGCGATCCGGAACCTGTCGATTTGATTCCTCGCTTTGGGCTGCTCCAGTCCAGCGGGTCGGCCCCGAAACCTGACACGGAATTAAGGTGTGCGGTCACCGCCTTGGCAGGCTGGGGTGCGGCGACGCTAACGAACTGCTGGAACCGCCAAGAAGGGCACCATTGGTCCGGAAGCAGCACCCTCTAGCGCCGGCCAGAGCTTACCGTCTAGCTTCCCAGGGGCATGGGATGAGCTTGTGGAAGAGCGCGCGCAAAAAGTTTCTCCTTCCTGGAAGGCCAGCAACATGAAGGGGACGACGCTAGCGACACATGGCACCACCCGGAGAGTGAACAAAAGCCGATATGTGACAGCTCTAAGTCGGAGAGCCTGAAAAAAGCAAAAGACGATGCAGTTGTGACCAACGCAAGACAATTCTCCTCCGAGAAGGAATGTGGACCTGATCAACGGGTGTCTCTGCGTCTTGTTTGGTCTTCGGCTTCCGAATAATGGGTCTAGAAGACAATCTGGAGGAATACGAATTGGGATGATGAAAAATTCTGCGCGGAACAAAATGAAGTAGCCGTCAGAATATGCCCGCCTAAAAAAGAGAGATTGGAAGCTTCCATTGTCATGAGACAGGCCCATCAGCAGATTGCTTGTTCGAACCGAGCCCCTGGGACCCTCCCAAGATCAAGCATGCGGTCCAGCCCGATGATCACCGCCAAGCCCCTGACCGGCAAAACGGTGCCCTCCGCCGGGTCTGGTCTTTGCCGTCTTCGGTGGAGGCTTCCATACTTTCCAGGATTCTTGATCCTAGGAATCTGATTCCTGAGAGCAGGGGGTTTTCCGATTTGAGCATGTCAGAGTCCACCTAAGGGTGGATGAGAATTGATGAGCGTGCTCGGGGCAGGCTCTCCGAGCCGCGCACCTAGTCGCCGACAGGCCAAGCGTTTGTGGTTTACTTGTGGTGAGGATAACAACTGTTACACCGCAGCGATCGATCATGAAGGTCGAGGTTCGATCGAGGGAAAGACAACGAGACCCTGGAGCCCGGTCTGTAATTCCCGCACTCCCACTTACGACACTCACAGATATGTTACGTGCGGCATGCAACTCCGGATCCGACTATCACGCGGATTCCCTGCAGCGGATGCAGTCCAACGGCTCACCAAGCGCCCACAGCCCAGGTACATGCGTTAACGACCAGCAGGGCCCTGCTTGGTCAATGCCTACCCGGTCCGGTCGTGATACTTAGTCAGGAAACCAGACCCAAAATATGGAACGAACCGCTTTTGATGAAGTGGAAAGCATGGGTCTGTCAGAAACACCCGGCATGGATTCTTGCAAGCTTTTGATCATTCGAGACACGCGTCCATCATGACAAGACTTTTTAAAGGCCCCAGTTCTCGTCATCGGCCCGCCTTCACACTCCGCAGCCGCTACTTACACTAGATGCCACCCTCTATCACCCGACGGCTGGATCTCCCTTCGGGTGATGTGTAATTCAAAAGGAGTATCCCACCTGATACATCAGGAATTACTCACCGCAGGCGTCCGGTCTCAGCACTGCAGTCAGGCTTTGGTCCAGTCTAAAACCACCATTCGAGAACCACTTCCACTCAACCAAGCAAGATGGCAGAGGCTGCAACTCGACCTCCGCCGAAGGCCGTCAAGGACAAGAAATGCCCGTATTGTCACCAGGCGTTTACGTCTTCGTCTCTCGGCCGTCACCTGGACCTCTACATCCGGCCCAACAACCCCAAGGCCCCCGATGGCATCCACGATGTCGAAGCCATTCGGAAGTTGCGCGCCAATATTACCCGCAGACAGCCCAAGGGCTCCCGAAGGAACGCCTCCATTTCAGGCACTCCCGCTGCTGCCACAGCGAGCAAGAGCGGTGATGCCAACTCGTCTGCCCCGCGGTCTCCTTTGACCCTGAGGGATTTGTCCAGGGAGAGTAGTGTAATCTCAAGGGCCTATGGCTCCAACAGCCTTTGGGACATGACCGATTTGGAAAAAGAAGGAGATGGACGGTATACGCGAGCTACGACGCCAACCCAACAACGTCGGCAGCTACTCAAGCTGCAATTTGACATCAGGCAGCAGCTCCAGGATGCCAAGGACAGGGCAAAAGCTGCAGAACTCGCTCTCAGGGAGTTGGTTGCGTCTTTTCGAGCAGCTCAGTGCGTTTCCCCCGATTTTCTTGCGCCACTTGTGTCGGGTCATGCTGACCCAGATGACAGACAGCAACTCGAGGCGCGCACGGGACCCTTCGACTTTGACCCTTTCTCGTTCGACTTTCCAGCCCTAACTCTTCAGTGTTTGGATCCTCCACCTACTCTGTTTGCCTCTACCCAGCACTCGACACCCACCTCATGGTCCATCCAGCCGCCGAATGAGGGCCAACTGGAGGCGCTGAGGACGTACTTCCGGGAACACTTCCGCCGCTGGAAGCTTGAACAGGCCACCAAGATTGCATCAGCAACTGAAGAGTTGGCAAACGCATCGGCAGGCCAAACAGCGAAGCATGACGCGAAGACTGAGGTCAGCAGGTTCGAACGCGATTCCGAGGAGATGGAAAAGCATGTGGAAGATCATCTGAATGCCACCTACATGATCTGGAGCTCCTTACCGCAGGAGCAACGTGACCATTTGTGGCGACTGGAGCTTGCACGCGCTGTCGGCCGGAAAAAGAAGGATAATAATGAGCTTAAGTTAAAAAATCGTCTACTTCAACAGGAGATCGCGAAGTTGCGGTTGGAAGTCGACCAGCTTCGCAACAAGGACGAGCCACGCGAGTTCAAAGTCGTTTCCCCTTCGACACTGTATTTGGATGAGAAGATGCTAAGTCTGTTACTGGAGGAGGGGCTGTTGAGCGGAAAGAACGGTCTGGGCTTAAGCCTGGCTGACCGCAACGTAGACCTCTCTAACGTTGTCTCGGCTGCCATTAATAGATGGAAGGATGTCATCGTCGCGGAGCGGACTGTCCTGGGTGGCTTACAGGCACAGAGACCACTTGTTTCCAGGGCACCAAGCCCAACACCGTCAACTGCTAGACTGGATCAACAGTCACTGTCGCAGCCGGCCACTTCGATGCCCACTCCTGTCGCGAGCTATCCCCCTTCTGGGACCTCAACGGCGCTTTCACTTACGCCAACTGGGACAGCATCCGCTTCGGCTCCGGTGCTGGCGACAACCGCCCAAGTTACAGGAGCAGCAAGTGATGTCGATGAATCCATGAGTGACCATGATGGCGAAGGCGACGAAGACGGTGATGCAGATGGCGATGCGGACGGAGACGCCGATGCCGATGCAGACTCTGGTCCCGCAGGTTCGAGCGAAAATAATCCAGATGCCAACCACGGAACTGGACATGATGTCGACGGCGATGCTGAAGGAGATGTTGACGGCGACGCCGAGATGGACACAGATCCTGAACCGGGCCCGGCTCAGGTCCCGGATACAACACCGTCCAATAACGCGGCAGCGATGACATACACACATGCGCATCTGCAGCCCCTCCACCAAGCAACTCCACATCATTCGCCGCAGCTACCCCAGACGCAACTGCAGATCCATCCCCAACCACAGCATACACTGCCTCAGCATCTTCAGCAACACCAGTCGGTGCAAGCTCAGATCCAGCAGCAGCAGCAGCAGCTGCACCATGCTCTCGCCATGGCTCAGGTCTCACAACATCAGCAGACCCAGCAACATGAGATAGCTGCGGCGCATATAGTTGGAGGAATGGCACATCACGGAGTTCTGCACGGCGGGATGCCTGGGTGGGAGACGGGATGCTGACCTAGGAGCGGGGGAAAAAGAGGGGGGAGAAGAGTGACAATGGGAACATGGTGCAGTTTCTCTCGGAGTGTGAATAGGAAGCTTCTGTGTATAGACATATCGTATATAGATCAGAATTCGGTAGTGCCATTGTAAGTCACAAGCTGACCTTTTAGCTCCTCCGCCAGATCAACCATTAAAAAGTCGAGCAATTCCGTGCGTATTATTAAGCAGCCGGGGAAGGCGGGAAACACTAGCTTCTGTGTTGAAACATGCCTAGGTCCCCTCAGGTGACATGCGAACTGGCGATTCTCCAAATTCTTGAACCAACCTTCTCAAGCTTTCGTGCACAACCCTCCTCGTGATGCTCAGGGGCTTGGGAGAGAGCCAAAGACCGACGAAGATGTGAAGTGGGTAAATCCTACGATTGCAAGACAGGGTTAGGGTTAATTCACTCACAAATCCTCCTGCATGAGCCATATCTTGGCTCAACGCAGCCACACAAGCCACATCAAGCGTGATATCAATAACACCAACCCCTCCATGACTCACCCCGCCGATCCCTGAAGTTTCAGCAAAAAAATTCACCCCACAGCGGGGTATATTTCCAACAAGTGGGACCGCAAGGAGAAACCTCTCGTCTTGTCTCGTCTACACAACAGCGACGTCGGACCTTAAGAAAGCCAGAAAACCATAAGGGGACTCGCAATTGCGCACCTTTTGTGATTCCGCTGCTCTCGAATTTTTTTAATCCTATAAAATTGCCCCTGTGTCGCTCGAACTTTTCGAGGAAGTTTCACAGGCCCGGCGCGAACCAACAGCCATTCCACAAACCAACACCCCACCAACACATCAGCACACAGCCGACCAATTGATCGCCAACCAAGCGAAAGCAATTACCACCATGGCTTCCTCGAACGCCTCCGTCCCCAATAACGAGGGGTCTGCTGCCCCGGCGGCTGCGCCCAAGCCGCCGACGGAGGAGATGGCCAATCTCCACCTGGATGAGGTGACGGGAGAGTGGGTGTCCAAGACGGAGTTGAAAAAGCGGCAGAAGCAGCGCCAGCGTGAGGCCGACAAGGCGGCTAAGGCGGCGGCTGCCCCGAAGCCTACTGCTAAACCCAAGGTTGCGGGCGGCGACGAGGAGAAGGATCTGAATCCCAACCAGTATTATGAGATCCGCACGCGCCATGTCGCTGAGCGTATGTATATTGAAAAAGGGGGAACATATGTGAAGAGCGGACGCTAACGGGACAACAGTACTCAAGAATCCCGAGACCAACCCGTATCCGCACAAGTTCCAGGTCACCTACGATGACTCCAAATTCCATGAGGAGTTTCGTCACCTCAAGTCGGGCGAGACCTGCCCCGAGCGCGAGCTGCGCATTGCTGGCCGCATCTACAACAAGCGCGCCAGCGGCTCCAAGCTGATCTTCTACGGTATGCTCTTCTTTCATACCGCCGTGGTTCTTTGCTGACAACGCAGATATCCGCACGTCGGCTGACACTGTCAGCATCGGCACGCACATCCAAATCGTGTGCCAGGCGCAGAACGTCAAGGAGGGTGCTCTGCCGTTCGAAAAGCAGCATGAGAACATTCGCCGTGGAGACATCATTGGAATTGTTGGTTTCGCTGGTCGCACCAACCCAAAGAACCGCCAAGCTGAGGGCAAGGAGGGCGAGCTGTCCATCTTTGCGACCGAGATCGTCCTACTCAGTCCCTGCCTGCACATGCTGCCAAGCGTGCGCTTCCCGTTCTCGGATAGCGAGCAGCGGTGAGTTTTGATTATTTGGATCTGTGTAAGGTGTATTTTCTGACGGAAATAGCGCTCGTATGCGCTACCTTGACATGCTCTGGAACGACAAGACTCGCCAAATTCTCTGGCAGCGCAGCCGTATGGTGCGCTTTATTCGCGAGTGTACGTATTGTAATGCTCTGGAGAAGGTTTGGTATACTAACTGTGGTCAGTCTTCCATCAGCGTCGCTTCGTTGAGGTTGAGACTCCGATGATGAATTCTATTGCTGGCGGTGCCACTGCTGTAGGTTGCGGAACCTGAGATTTGGTTGAAGTTTTTGCTAATTCAACAGCTTCCGTTCATCACCCATCACAATGACCTTGACATGGACATGTACTTGCGTGTTGCCCCTGAGCTGTTCCTCAAGAAGATGATTGTCGGCCAGTTCGGCAAGGTCTTCGAAATTGGCAAGAACTTCCGTAACGAGGGCATCGATCTCACCCACAACCCCGAGTTCACTTCGTGCGAGTTCTATTGGGCGTACGCTGATGTGTACGACCTGATGTCGCTGACGGAGGAGCTCGTGTCATCGCTCGTTAAGGAGTTAACCGGCTCCTACAAGACGACCTTCACAACACAACACGGCGAGACCTTTGAGGTCAACTGGGAGGCTCCCTGGCGCCGCGTCGAGATGATCCCCGAGCTGGAACGCGTGACCGGCGAGAAGTTCCCGCCGTACGATCAGCTGCACACCGAGGAGACCAACCAATTCCTGCAGCGGCTGTGCAAGAAGATGAACGTCGAGTGCCCGCCGCCTCTCACCAACGCGCGCATGATCGACAAGCTGACGGGCGAGTTCATCGAGTCGACCTGCATCAACCCGACCTTCATCCTCAACCATCCGCAAATGATGAGCCCGCTCGCCAAGTACCACCGCGATCAGAAGGGTCTGTGCGAGCGCTTCGAGGTGTTCGTCTGCAAGAAGGAGATTGCCAATGCCTACACCGAGTTGAACAACCCCTTCGACCAGCGCCTGCGCTTCGAGGAGCAGGCTCGCCAGAAGGCCCAGGGTGACGATGAGGCGTATGTGAAACCCACAAAATCGTTCCATGTTGGATGTAATTCTAATATCTCTGCAGTCAGCTCATCGACGAGAGCTTCCTCCACGCCATGGAGTACGGTCTGCCTCCGACGGGTGGTTGGGGCCTGGGTATCGACCGTCTGGCCATGTTCATCACCAACAACTACTCGATCCGCGAAGTCATTGCTTTCCCCTTCCTGCGTGAGGAGAAGACGGCGCCCAAGGAGAAATTCGCGGCTGAAATCGCGAACGTTCAGCCCCTCCCTGAGGAGGGTATCCGTAAGTGATGAGTTACTTGGTGGTTACGGGATGCAAATGCTGATGGCTGTGCCGCAGCCCACAAATAAACCTTGGAATGGACCTGAAGCGCGGCGTGAGGTAGTAATAGAGGTTTCCTGTTAGGGTTTTGAAATGTTGATAGGAAAAAAAGATAGAAAACGGGTAGTATTCACTGATGTAGTTGGCATGGTATGTCATGTAGGGCCAAGTGTGAATTGATGTTTTTGCAGCGCTGTAGTAGGTGGTTTTTTGCTCGAGTCGAACTGAACCTGTCTGGTTATGTAGTGTTTGGGGTTATCAGTGGGAAAGTGGCGAGCAGTTCTCGTCGACCGGGAATTCCTTCACTGATATGTGCCGCTGAGCACACAACACTATATTTGGAGTTTCACGCAAAGGTAAAGCTTCAATAGCAGTGGTACAACCTATAAGTCAAACATTGCCACTCATTGCACTCTATGTCCCGGAGAGCTTCTTTGGCGACTACTCCTAAATTGGGAGTTATCATCCCCGAGCCAACAAAGGGTAAAAGCAATGCGTCATTTCTATACTAGATCAACATACCCACTGACCCTGTATCGCTGCCAACAGGATCGGTGGGCTTACAGTGCCCTGGTGGAGCTCGGCTGGCCGGCGGCCATCACCGAAACACCGGACACAACCTGACCTTCAGGCCGGCGATGCCTCCTCCCAACGACGACTCGGCTCCCTGACTCTCGAGCAGGATATTATGTGGAATATGGCTTGGCAACAAATCATGTTACGAAGTGCTGACAAAATGACACGGGTTAGAGCTCGCTGTTTATACTATCTCAATTGACATATCACTCATTTATCTTCATTTTCCTTTTTTTGGCTCTCCTATATACTCTATCTTGTCTTCTCCTGTCCACTATACACAGCTTTAGCTTTTTCATCAAAACCTTGAGCATTAACAATGTGGCTTGTGTCCACTTACAAGATTTGGGATACCTCCGGCGCCGTCAGCTCTCCATCACCGGTGAAGGTGGATCCTGAACGGAGTCAACGAATCGCCAACATGGCCCGGAGCCCGGGTCAGCGCTTTTGCTGAGAGCTTTCCGAGACCAGTTCACTTGTGGATGAGCGTCCGCGTTTGTGACCTCGTGGTTGATCATCGCTTTGTCCTTCTTGTGTTGTAATCTCTGGGTGGTTGTCATCATCTCTAGCTCCTTCTTTCTGTAAGATCTTCACTACCTCTCTCTGCTTTATTTTCCATGTCATTTCATCCGCCCATCCATTACTTCCATCGATACCCAGAGGACTTGTCTTCCACCATAGACAGGTCCCAGTTACAAACATACCAATGTACAGTCTTTCCTTCTTGATCCCGTTGATGTACATTGGCTTTATTTTCGAGCAAGAGCTTCATGCTTTCGCCCAAGAGGTAAATCGTTGCCAGGATAAGAGTTACGAGTCCTTTCAAACTCACTTCTGCAATCCACATCCACTCCTGATGTATCCAGGAAAATTTTAAGCAATTCTGGCCCTCTGATGGCTGCTGAGTGCAAACCTGTGTAATCAAGCGCATTGCATGATGTGTGATCGAAACCACTGGCATATTTGAGGGGCAGTTTCACTCGCTCTGACTGCTCCTCCTCGCTCCAACTAAAGAGAGCATTATGGATGGACGTGTTCCCGTAAAAATTCCGTATGTAGGTTGCGGCGATAGCGCCTTGGCCTTGAATGATGATCAGCTCCAGTGCATCAGGTGGTAAATTGCCCAATGTCTTTGCCATGTGTAGTGGGGTTGATCCCTCACCATTTGATGATCGACAACAGCATCATTTCCAAAGAACATTTTTTTCAGGTCTCGAAATAAACCCCTACAAACTGCCGCGTAGATTGTGGCCTGTTTCCCGGGGTGCTCATATTGATATCCATTTCTGGAATTCCAAGAAACTGTAGAATGATCTTTCTTACTACGGCACTATAAAAGTCGCGACCATGATTCTCAATTGCTAAATGCAAGGGCGTGTCATCATCAGGATCAACATTGTTGGCAATTTGTGGAACTTGTGTCACCAGATGATTAACAATGGCAGCCGCTTCACCAAATGTTTTGTTAGCGCAATAATGGAGCAAAGTGGCATATCTTTCCTTGTCATCCTTCTCCTGATGCTGGGTATTTTTTTATAGGAGGAACTTCTCTCGGAGGGCGTTGATCAGTTTGTCACTGTGCTCTTTGGGATTACTGAGCAAGTCGAATTGGGATTGGAGCAATTCTTCAACAAAATACCACTAGTGATATCTGGCTGTGGTAAACTGGAGTCTTCTCCCAGCAGCAGAAGTGCTTGGTAAGGTTGCTTTTAGCTTCTTCCTTGTTCTCATTATGCATCAGTTTTATAGAACCAAAGAGGTCAGTGACTGCAAGTAGATTCATGAGACTCAGATCTCTTTGATTATATCCTGGTCATATTCCTTCTTCTGTCTTCAAGGGTGGTGTGAAAGACCGTCCACAGACGTCGTGGTTGGGAGGATAATGATCCCAGGATGCAACATGGAATTTCAAGATAGACTGTTGTGTCTCTTTATTCTGTCTTCAATGAAAGTAGTCGAGATTATTCCCTTGAGAAGTTCCATCCTCCTTACTCTGCTGTGCATGATAAATCAGTACAACATTGCACACTTTATAAGTACGTATGTCTCCCATATCTGGTTCTGTATGGTGCCGGCATTATGACATTCGTAGTATAAGCAGGGTACAGCAAACTCTTTGAATTTATGAAGCAGATACGTAACTTGAAGTGAGGTGAAGGGTATTCCGTGTTGATGGTGTTGAGGAATTGATCGAAAAATCTTATAGTTGAGCGCGCTTCATTCGTCTTTACATCTTTTTGCCTGAATATATCCTGGATATGCGTTCTTCTGTTTCAGCCTCGTCCAAAGCATCAAGGAGGATCCAAACGTGGTGCCCTTCCAGCGCTTGGTCAATGGCAGATTTCCAGTACTCCTGAGCTCAGTGATATGCCAGTCCCAATGTCCTCGTACTGCAGGACCACTCTCCTTTTTCTCATCAAATCTGTTGACATTTGATTGTGGAATAAACTTTGTTTGATCGATAAACTTCGTGAAGTAAAGACCGAAAAAGTTCGAGATGAGCCCTCTGCAACGGGGAACCACAACCATGAAAGAAGAAAGGACAAGATGATGTCAAGTGGCGTTTCAAAATCCTTACTATTGCAGGGCAAGCTAAGACATCAGCGTAGACTTCCAGAACAGGCTTCCCTTGGATTCACAAGACACTGTGTTTTGGACTGTGATCCAGTCAATGAACTTGGGATGTTGCTGAATCACCAGACTCTATCACAAGTATGGCTCATTGACAAGGCTTCCAACTTCAAGAAGTTGTGTGCCTGAGATTACAATCACGAGCACATTTCCTAAAACAGAGCGACTTTCTTCGCAGCATATGTCCTGAACGCTCCCGTGTAGACATCACACAACTGGAGAAAAGAAAAGAGTGCATGAAAAGAAGAAACAAAGATATATACTTTGCTTATAGGCTGCCGGGCTCTTGTTAAAACCTGAACACCTATTGTGGTAAGATGCGGGCAGTCCACGAATAACCAAAGAGACGGAGAGCATGTCTATGGGGTCAGAGAGAAATGGGTAAGTGGTCCTAATCCCAAAGCACTTAGGGCTTGAGGTTTACGGTGCAAAGACTATCTCAAACAAGCCAAAAGGCAGGAAAGTGAGCAGTGAATCACGGATGAGTCACGAAAATGTCATCGCACAACTTTGTCAATTCAGCTCATCTACCAGCTGCGAGTCTGACTACCCAACAGCTTGGTCACTTGTAGCCAGTTTTTCTACCTTCAACCCAAGTGATGACGATGCCCAGAGTTCCAAAAGTCCGCACTGCAGGCGTTTAGCCATGCATTCCATCTGTATATAGTTCCCCCATATTATACCTCAAGGAAAAAAAAAAAGCGCCGGTATCCCAATGCTCAGCTCAACAGCAAACCAGACAAGGAAACAAAAAAGGAAAAGTACCCAGTCTATCCAACTATATGTCAACTTCAAGCTCAAACCCCATTTTACACAACTGGCGCAGCCTTCTTAACATCCTCAGTAGCCTCGCTCTCATACTTCTTGAAGTTCTCCAGGAAGAGCTTGCCAAGCTTCTTAACCTCAGTCTCGAAGCTCTGGGCACCAGCAGTCCAGGCGTTCTTGGGGTTGAGCAGCTCCGAGGGCACACCGGGGCAGGTCTTGGGCACCTGGAGGTTGAAGACCTCATAGGTCTCGTACTCGACCTTGGCCAGCTCTCCCGAGTGGATGGCGTCGAGGATGGCACGCGTGTACTTGAGCGGGCAGCGCTTGCCTCCCTGGGCGAAGCCGGCGCCGACCCAACCGGTGTTGAGCAGCCAGGCGTTGGCGTTATGCTGCTCGATCTTGTCGGCGAGCATCTTGGCATAGCGCATGGGGTGAAGGGCCAGGAAGGGCTGAGCGAAGCAGGACGAGAAGGTCGCCTGAGGCTCGAGAACACCGTCCTCAGTGCCGGCCATCTTGGAGGTGTAGCCCGAGATGAAGTGGAACATGGTCTGTGCGCGGTTGAGCTTGGAGATTGGGGGCAGGACGCCACGGGCATCGCAGGTGAGGAGGATGATGTTCTTGGGGTGGCTATTGCTGATGCAGGGGATCTTGGCGTTGTTGATGTACTCAATGGGGTAGGCGCAGCGAGTGTTCTCAGTGAGGGTAGCGTCATCGTAGTCGACCTCGCGGGTGACGGGGTCGAAGACGACGTTCTCGAGGACAGAACCGAAGCGGATGGCGTTGAAAATATCGGGCTCCTTCTCGGCCGAGAGACCAATGCACTTGGCATAGCAGCCGCCCTCGATGTTGAAGACGCCGCGGTCGCTCCAGCAGTGCTCGTCGTCGCCGATCAGAGCGCGGTTGGGGTCGGCAGACAGAGTGGTTTTACCAGTACCGGACAGACCGAAGAACAGAGTGACGTCGCCGTCCTTGCCCTCGTTGGCAGAGGAGTGCAGGGTCAGGATGTTGTGCTTGATGGGGCCCTCGTAGAACATGACGGTGAAGATGCCCTTCTTCATCTCACCGGCGTACTCGGTGCCAAGGATGACCATCTCCTTCTCGGCGAAGTTGATGGCGACGGAGGTTGACGAGGTCATGCCCTCGGTGAAGCGGTTGGCCGGGAAGGAGCCGGCATTGTAAATGGTGTAGTCGGGGTGGAAGTTCTCGAGCTCCTCACGAGGGGGGCGGATGAGCATGTTGCGCATGAAGAGGGCATGGTAAGCACGCGCGCAGACGACGCGGACCTTGATACGGTACTTCTCGTCCCAGCCGGCATAGCCGTCGACGACGTAGATGCGATTGCGGGTGTTGAGGTAGTCGATGGCGCGCTCGCGGTTGATCTTCCAGACCTGCTGGGTGTTAGCGGGGGCTCCTTGTTATTGCTTGAATTACAAATCAATGAAATCAAGTCAATCTTCATTGTTGCCTTCGTCCCCGTGACTGCGATCGCCGTCGTCATCACCATGGTAATCTGGTGATCGTCGATCCCCGCATCACGTGACTCCGGGTTGTCCGGGGCCGATGTGGGGGAGATCGGCATTGGCGCCAGCGGAGCGTTGTGGGAGTCGGCTGTGGTGTGGGGCACTTCCCCGGCCGTTTCGGACGAGGGGGTGCAGCTATGACGACAGCGACAGGGGCTGGCTGGCTCGGCCCAAAGCTCGGGTAGACATGCAAAACAGATTTTTGCGATGTCGCCGCTGATTGCCACGCAGCTTCAGGACAAATGGGGAAATTGCTACTTCGGGTCATTTTGACCAATTGTCTTGGAATGCAGTTTCCCCCAGTTTGTCCCGCTTTCGTATCCGAGGACAGTTCATTCTTTGGTTGCCAATCTGTTGCCGCCTCAGCCGGCGGCTATCCGCGGACAAAGGCAATACAACCAGGCCAGACGAATGGAATCGTATTTGACAGACATCGAGGGATGAATGAATGAAGCTTACCTCAGGGCTCATGGGCTTGTTGACAGGACCCCACCAGATGTCCTTCTCTGATGTCGGCTCCTTGACAATGCGCTTGTCTTGGGGTGACCGGCCGGTCTTCTTGCCAGAGTAGGCTGTGAGGGCGCCGCTGGAGGTAATAGCGGTACCAGTCTCGTACACGAGGGCATCCTCGTAGAGCTGAGCAACAGAGGGGTTGTGGATCTGGGCTAGTCAGCACTGCTATCTGCTAAAAGTCTTCACATCGGGCAAGGCGAGGGCACTTACAATCGCGACGCGGTTGTAGTCGATGTGAGCCTTGTCGTGAAGCTCCTGCTCAATTTCGGTGTGCTCCGTCCGGACGCTGGTGAGATGTTTAGTCAGCATCAATGTCTTTGGCTGTGACTGAGAGGGATAGCACATACGGGACACCGCCGGGGTGAAGACCGGTCCTATTGACAGCGTTGTTGATCATGTTGGCGGGATAGTAGAGTTCTGGGGAAGAGAGAAGCTGGCTGCTATGGCCGTTGACGGTTGTGCTTGATGAGCTTGAGTAGAACGAATTGCCAGCAACGACGGGGTGCTTCATGGTTCTTAAGTGCTTTCTGACGAGCTGCCTCTCGGGAGGGCTTGGGGCGTGTGTCGACAGGGGCAGCGGAAACTCGCACCAGTTCGGCAATGGGGAAGGGGTGTGTGTACGGCGAGCCCACACACTGCAGGGTTGACAAGCGTTGCGGATGGAGACGGCGACAGGGGACGACGCGGAGACCGGGACGGCCGGGGACGCAGGCCGGGAACTGGAAGCACGCAAAGTAACCGCAGAGGTGTGAAAGGCACAGCTGATAACAGTTAGGCGACAAAGTTCACGAAGCTGCCGCTCCCGAGACAGGTTGCCGACGACAGAGACGCCATTTTTTAAGTAGAACGACAGCTCGTGGGCACGGGCGTGCTGTCCAATAAGACATGACGACAACATTCTCAGGGCGGTTTGCGATGGCTCTGCGAATCCAACTGTGTGCTCTGTCGCCTGTGTGTTCTATGTGTAGGCAGTTAGGTACCTACCTTGTGATGCCTGTGCTTTCTGGGATCCCTGATCAGAGATGGGCCATCACTGGGCCAGACTCTAGAAGCGTTTCCAGGCCCGGCACTGAGCCCCGGTACGTGTGGATGTCGCATCGGGCTGGCGGTGATTGGGCCTTTGGTCACGAATTGTTTCCGGAGCGCCCCGACGCACCCCTGCTTCCTTTCGGGACTGGCTCACGGTGATGCAGCTTGTCCCTTGGCTGTCCGGGTGGCTGATGGCCGAACGGCACAGACGTACCTTCGTAACTTCACCAGGTACCTATAACGTCATTGTGCTGCTAGTGCTTGACCAGTCTAACCAGCATCTGCACGCTTTTTAATGAATTACGTTTGTCGGCAGTGCTCCCCGCTGTGAGGACGGGAGCTCCTGTTTTGATGTCTGCATTTATTGTATACTCTACTCTGGTTGACTGTTCTAGAGCTGCTCGCGACGGTTGTGCCAGGGAAGCTGAGCTGCTGCTGTTGGTGGCAACAAGATGCAGCTTTTCTGCCCTGACAGCGCCAGCAGCACCGGTACCTTTTCACGATTGTGGCTTGTGCTTCCCTTCAACCGTTTCTGAGACATCCCCCTTCCTGTGCTCCTGCCGGGAAAAACAGGGTGCACCGTCCCAAGAAAACGTTGGTTTTGCTCCCCTATTGGGGAAGTGGAGCTCTCATCTCACAAAAGGCTGAGCGCCTTGAGCTTGGGCCTGGCCACATGACTTCCCCCGAGATCAAAACCTGCCCAAACCCTGCCGCCCAGCTACCACGCCGTCATTCTGCAAAGTCTGGCCAGCTATTTTCAGCGCTCACGCGGCAGAGATGAAAAACCTGCGAGTCAGGGGATCAATAAGTTAGAGCTATCAAGCGGAGAGAGTAATTAGTTCCTGAGGCAAATGGAGCAAAGAGAGCGATGAAAGCATCGAGGCCGTCGTCAATACGACAAGGCTGGAGATGACTGGACTAGACAAGAGAGGCCAGCCTTGGCTAGGCCTGTTGCCGTGCCAAAGCCCCCCTCTGGACCGCCAAAACGGAATCGATTGGCACGCAGCACCATGCTGCAGCAACAGCATTTCACAGATTTCCATGCTTGACCGCGCCGCGTGCCAAGGCGTCCAGACGCTTGCCATCCCCAAACCGGGGCCGTGGACCGCCCAGATCTTGGCAACCTCCTGCTTCCAGGTTCCGACCTGTTCTCGAAAGAGCCATCTGAAAATGGTACCCCGCGTTCAAAAATGTTTCTGCCTGTGGACGGCAGACGAGCTGACAAGGCTCAGCGATCGCCGCTAAACCCAATCCCGATAGAGCGGCTTCCCCGCGAATTGTCCCCGAGGGAATGGGATCCGCATGCCACACTCTCTCATCGATCAGGAACACCTGATATTCTCTTCTCGATGTCTGTCAACACCGCTTCCCGTCCTGCTGGCTGTTGATACTTTTTGTCCCTATCAGTGACAGTTGTTGATACCCGTATCCTTCCGGTCCCAGTCTCATCAATTGACGCCGAATTGCCGTCATCAGCGGGCAGATACGGGTTCCGGCACGGGGCAATCTGCGCAAGATACGCTTCCAATCTCGCAGATAGCGAAAGGAGCAAAAGCGCAATTCCGTCGCGATAACAATTGCCCCGCCCTCCACTTCCCCAGGTACGTACGAGCTCACACGCCTTTATAGATACCCCACCCTGTCACCGAATACCACTTTCGTTGCCGACAGCGTTCCGTCATAGGCTCAAACGCTGGCGGGGCACCAGCCAGGTCAAAAGACGCAGCGTCTAGCTGTTCCGACTTTGCCCGAGCCCTGAGGCTGGTAAGCCACAATTACCCAGCAAAGTTATGCGGAATTAGGGTTTTCTGCGACTTTCGAGCGGTCTCGACCACGAGCTCTGTGTACCTGCCCAAAATAGAACGCTACGTGTAAAGAAAAGTTCGACGCGAGAGCTGATGTCGCAAATCATATCCGCAGCGAGCTTGTTGATTCTTCTTGAAAGCAGAGCGTTACACTGTCATCGCAGCAACAAAAGTGACATCAGACCTCTCGGTAAAACGCCGGGCTGTGCCTTACATAAGCCTGGCACTTATCCAAATATGGAAGTGGCCTATGCGTTCATGCATGTGATTTGAGCCCCTTGGCAATTTGTGTACAATGATTGGCTGGCCAGGTCTGAACACGGCAACTGGCGGTCCGGACTCCAGCAGCCCCAGACCCGATCCTAAGAAGCGCTGGGATTACATGCCCCAGAAAAATCGAAAACGGTCACGCGCACTTGCTTGCTGCTTGCAAACGGCGGAGAGCAGCGCTGGACAGAAAACGTGACTTTGATGGAGGAAGTTCGTGATGACTGTTTTGCAAATTTCTGAAGGTCACGAAGTATCTACACGGAAATTAGCACCCCGGAAAGGAGAAGAAGGCGTTAACGTGCATTGGTCATAGCGACAATCAGCCATTCTGGATGTTGACAAAATACATGGATTGGGTCTCGATCTTCGCCAAGAGCTGAGCCGTCACTTACAAGCACACACGATGCAGCCATCACAAACACCTGGAATTCCAGAGAATCCTGTCAACGGAAATCTCAAAATCCCTTCTTACCAAACTGTCGACCTACAGCTGCCAAGGAGTCCAGAACCGCTGGGTTGTCCTCTCCACCAGCTTCTCCAGCTGCCCTCCCATTCCTAGACACAGTTTTCCTGGTCATAGGGAAGAAAAAAAAAATCTGGGGATGGCGCCCTATCCACCAGTTCGTTTCTCGATTCCGGTTTCTCCCTTGCCCCTGAAATCGATCTCACCCTCGCACTGTGTCTTTTCCGCGATTCATGCGTGGCCGACACAGTGTCAACAAGCTGGCTGTTGCCTGGTCATTGGACCTGGACTTCTCCGTTCCTCGTGACACTCGCACGCTCCGCCCCATTGGACCGGCAATCCTCTTCGGTCGGGGGGTGTGTCTGCTGCTCGGCGAAGGGGGTGTGTGCGTGCGAATTCTCCATGAAAATGTGCCGATCCCCCGACATCCGCCGATTCGGGACTTCTTGGCGGCGGCTCTGTCCGCTCTTTTTTGGTCTTGGCGGTCTCGAATCACCGTTTCACCGATCACAACAACCTCTACGACCACAGGTCCCACTGCCGAACATCAAACATCCGTGTACCGACGATGGCCGAGTGTAACACCAGGAACAGTTTGGTCATGATGATGAGGTTGAAGACAGAGAGTCTCTGACTTTATGGCAGGCCTTTGGTCATGTAGGTGTAATTGATCGACTCCTCGAATCCCAACGCATGAGTTCCTTCTTTCTGATGGCTTCTTCCTGTCTTTCAGTGTTAGCCCGTTAAGGAACATGGACCCAAGACTGCGTTCTGAAGCTGTCAGTCTCAAAAGACCAGAAAAATCACTCATTATCGGCGCCTGCTCGCGGTCTCTGGGGAGGAAGCGGTCATATTGACAGCTGTTCACCTCGGAGATTGACTAAACTACAGTTACTCCTCTCTTGACCCTGCAAGGACTGCAGAATTGCTTGGACACCAAGCAATTCTAAGATTAACAGCCGCGTAATGAGCTAAACTGCAAACGGTGGCCTCACCTTATGCCCGGTAGAACGGCACGCCCTAAGCGCCAGTGCCCTGGGCCCGTCCTGTCTCCGTCATAGGGCGACGGACGGGATGTCCCGCACTTGCCAGGTCAGTCTGGTCCTTGTCATGTCCCTTGGCCTGGCCTGACCTAGCCTCTCTCCACAGCTCGTGTGCCTGCTTGCTTCGCCTGGGGAAGACAGACCCCCTTGGCAGGTTTGAGCTTGTGCTTCGTTCGTCAAGCTGCCAGCATCTTTGACGAACTGCCAACTCAACGGTTGTCAGGTGATGCGATGCAATGTGAGATGAACTGACTCTCCCCTTCCCCGCACTACAGTCTGCTTGTTGTTCATGACGACAGAATCTGCTGTTCACGTGCCTGGGATGGAGGTGACTGCAAAGTTTGCTGAGAATACCGTGGGTAAATGTGAACTGTGGGATTATGGACTTTCAAAGGTCAGAATGTTATAGCATTCACAGGCAGAACAAAGTAGTTCTTCTCTTAATGCCTTGTGTCTATGAACAGGTCAGTAAAACCTCGTTCGCTCTTGATGTTTCAGCTGCGAGCTTTGTATCGAGCGTAAAGGGAGCATGTCAACTCAACTTTTGGAACCCGCCTCAGAACCCGCCTCAGAACCTGCCATGCTGAAAATAGAAGATACCTACACGACCCATGGATACTCTAGGACTAAAGAAGATAGAGGAGAGTAGCATCATTGACCGCAATGGTCAGAAAATGAGGGATCTTATGAGTCCTTGTGAGTCAGGGATTAGTCTAGATCTCATGATGAATTAATGTAATTCTTCTGTATCAAGCGTTCGATCCAATATCTGACCCTGGATTGTCATTATCATGCAAGGCTCTTAGCATGAGTTTTAGGGTTCGTCTCTCCATATTGGACAATCGTCTTGAGCAAATGACAGCCATGGCAGAGCTATTGACTGCGTATTGACACACCTAGATGGTAGCAGAAGGTGACAAAGGAGTTACCAAAAAGTCGAACCGATGATGGAGATCTAAGAGAAATTGGCTCTTTCGCTATTCATATATCTATCGAATACTCAAGATCATCGTCAATTGAACCGTCAGGTCAAGAACCTGCAACTTGTTTTGCGGAAGGCACACCAGATGAAAGCCGTACCCGCAAAAATTGCCCATAACCAGAAGTACTTGCGAGAACATTACTGGAAGTCTTTCAGCATTTCCCTCAACCTTGATTTCTTCTCCAAAACATTACATAAAAACAAAGCTCCAGAGTTACTCTGCCAGCGGCCACAGCTTGACAAACTTTAATCATGTCTAGCGCTAACTTTCTCCCGATGATCTCTTTCCTCGCTTGCAGCAGATCAAGAAAACCTCGATGGAAGCTTTGCGCTTTGTCTTCGTCATCGTCGCGAACGGCTCGTCCGATATCGCGGCCTTCCTACAAAACCCGGTCATCAAGAGACTCAGCTGGCCCCGCCCCGGGCCTTCAGGTGAGAATAGGCCACCACGGGAGCATGCTCTCCGACACCGAGCTGGTCGCCTAGACGCTCAAGCCCCAAGTGGTCTAAGTGCTCGAAATTGAGGATTGGCTGCGGGGGTCGACTTGCTCACCGAAGGCTTCCTTTTTTGTTGTCGCTGTTAGCTTTTTAGCGTTTATGCCAGCACAATGACCCTTGATAACAGCTCCCGGAACATGTCGGTCCCGAGGGCTGAGTCTCGAGCGCTGCTGGCAGCAGTAGCAGGTCAATTTATCCAAGAGTTTTAGCACCTGTATAAGAAGTTTGTTTGTCCATGCATTCATCCGTAACATCCTCGAACTCATCTAAAGAGCGACAAGATGAAAGGGATCTCTCTCTCCGACTGAAGGTTATATCCATCACGATCAACTGGTCAGATGGCGCACTCCTGAAAGCGCAAGAGGGCTTGCTCAAATGCAAGGACGTGAAGATGATCTCATTAGTCAAGGGTGGAAGAAGTCATGCCGGATGCAGTGATTGGTGTAGTCAGGACCAATAAAACAAATGTGCTCTTGGAGCACCTAAAGGAAGTGTTCTGAGCCAAGCGGCAGAGCTAGAGAACTTGAGACCTTTTATTAAAATCCTGGGGGTCATCACCCTTGTGAAGACTGCTGCATGGTGCGGTCCAATGACTGCGATGTTCTTCATATGTGTCTCACTTTGATTGACCTTTTACTGTACATAGTGTGTCACAGAGGGTGTGACGCACTCGGAGTAACTAATATGCAAACTTGGCACGGAAGCTCGCTTGCTCACAAAACTTGTGCGTCCACAATCTACTTCCAACACAGACAGCTCTCTACTAGAAGAGCAAAGCCCTCATCCTCGTGTCTATCTGACAAAGCTCCATAACACCTATCTCTCTTTTACACTTGACTCCTTTCAGTTCCATCAGAGAATGATCCAATATACCAGATAGGGCTTCGCTCTGTGATCCACCTTGTTCTCTACTAGATACTATATCACCATCTGATATATGTCCAATACATGATGCTGCATGACCGCTTTGTGAGAGAAGATGGCACAGTTGTCTCTCTGAAAGCTTAAAACACAACTGTTAAGTGAGACAAACTCTAGAGCACTTGGGACTTGCGAATGTCTTGCTAAGATGAAATTGAACTAACACCGGATGGAGCGGGGGAAGAGCCAATATGTAAACGCATGATTTCGCGGTCTAAGGAGTCAATTGGTCCTTCCTTCTTTTCATGATCTCTCAAAAGTCAGAGCTGCCTTCAATCGGGAGGAGCGCTCATGCGGTCTTAGTGGCAACTCTTTCCCAACACAATCGTCGACCTTGTTGCAACTCTGGCTCGATCATTTTCCTCTCCTATGATGGAATACATGAACCCTAAGTTCCAAAATTTTCTACATCAGCAACACTGACAACCCTGAGCCAAATCCCATCACCTCGCAATGTCAGTTGGCGCTATTCTCTGGAATGCCTTTATGACGGCGCTTTTACCTCAAGTTCTAGCCAGTATCCCTGCCGTGTTCCTTCAGACAGAACGCTATTTCGACACAGTTGGTTTGCTGGCTTTTATCAAGGTCACTCTGGCCAGCTGGGCCTGGGGAGTTGACGCGTCTCTCAGCCTTCTAAAAAGCTTCCATTGGAGAAAGCTAGCTCTCACTTCTGCTATCCTTCTATGGGCTACTCGACGTGAGTTTATATTTCACTCTCGGTTATCGTTATCCTTACTATTATTGTTGAGAGAGCGTGTCAAAAGGGAATTCTGGGGTTGACTGGCTTTGCGATGGTTTTTCTTATGGGACAAACTTTTTCCGTTCAACGACAACCGCAGGCACACGCTTTGTTATGTTCAAGGATGTGTGGCGAAGATGCATAAGAGGGAGGATCACGCATTCCGGAGAACTGGAAGTGGGCAAATGCTATTGTGCTGAGTTTTCTGTTGTCGCGCTCCTTTCATAATTAACTCCCTCGAAGTAGGAACCTATCTGTCGAAACGTATTCAATTCCACAATGGACGCGACTCCCGGTTCGACGACATGCGCAGCAGCCCTCTGCTCTTCAGTATCGCCTGGATAGGACAGGCTGCCTGGGTTTTCTTTGCCCTGATCCCCGTCGTCTTGGTCAATGCGGTTCCCGGTCTGGTCCTGGCTGCTCATGCATCAGCTCCAAGTTCACTTGACATCACCGCCTTGGCTCTCTACGCTGGCGGTCTGCTCCTCGAGACCATCGCGGACCGACAATTGTGGAGATGGATGCAGCGCAAAGCCAAGGGCGCTGAGGAGGGAAGGTGGTTGATGACTGGTCTGAGGGCTTTCTGGTATGCTCAATCTTGGCTCCGTGCAATACTCTGACAGGACTAATGCCCTCTAGCCGCTACCCAAACTATCTCGGTGAGATCATCGTTTGGACGGGTATCGCCACATTCGCCGTCAACAGTGTAGCCCTTGTTCCACAGGCGCGGTCTGTTCTTAGCTTAGACATCTTCTCAGCTCTCGTGCTTTGCTACGCCAGCCCGGCGTTCGTTACATTCCTCCTCAAAAACATCACTGGTGTTGCGCTTACAGAGAAGAGACAACGCGAGAAGTTTGGGCACTTGCCTGAATACCAGCAGTGGGTGGCTAGAACTGGAACCCTACTTCCTAAATTTTAGGCAATGGGTTGCTTCTCAAATTTTAAGCAAGGGGATGCAGATTTCTCGCCCTCCGGAATAGGGGGTTGGGTAATAAGAGAATAATTTTATCAGAATGAAGCGATTTGATATGCGGTGAGGACCGGAAAGAGTATACGGTTTAAGAGTGGATGGAGTGGTCACAACGCAGGAGAAAAGGGAAAAAATTAGAGTCCAGGGGGATGATGTTAGAAATGAATTGGGCGTAATATTGTAGATAGGTTGGAGAGCTGGTTAGGAAGATAAAAAAAAATCATGTCTGGTTCAAAATGCGATGCTCCTTAGAGGGAACGTGGACTTGATAGTTCCAACCTTATAGGGTACTCCTCTGCTTGTCGCGATAACTGCTCTGAAGTGAAGCAAAATTGTTCTGTTGTTTCGCCCTCCTTCGGTACAATAAGAGAAGCTCTGACCCTCGCGGGCGGTAGACGCTTCTATTGAAGGGTATCTTTAAAGTGTTAAATGTCTAATCCTGACATTAGATCTAAGCAGACAGTTCCCTGATTGCTAAACATATCCGTGGTTTACCCACTAGGTGGCATATTCCAACCTCCTTGGGGCTATATAAACGGATTCATGTGGTCGCTCATCCCTCACGGTGGATGGAAGTGACACTACTTGTGCCGCTGGCTTTTAAAGTTTTTCCCGTCCTCCTCGACTTTCGAATGGTTTATATTGCGCCAGCGGAACCACCAGTTGACTGACGCGTTCAAGTTGCCTTCCTTGCCCACGGCTCGCACGCTATGCCAGAATCCAGTTCTCAGGTACATCGCATCCCCCGGGTGCAGCACCACCTCATGAATACTAGTTACCGGGGCCTGCTTGCCCCAAACGGCTTCGAAGAAGGCCGTCCGTTCTGGCTCCTCCATCATCTCGATGCCCCGCAACCTCGAGTTACCTGTCTCCCTACCCAGATCGGTGCACACCTTGTTGAACATCCGTCCCCCCGCCAAGGGGGCCATGATCCGAAAGACTTTTGTCCCGCACAACTGAACGAATATGTTATCGTTTGGATCACGGTGTAGGGGCGTGTAGGTCGGTTGGAGGCCAAACCAGACGCTGGAGGCGTAGAGATCACCGTCGCCGTTGGAGGTGATGACCTCGGGAACAGGAAGGTCGCTTTGGAGTTCATGGGGGAGGAACTCTATTCGTGCTTGGGCTACGTAGAGGTTGTTTAAGCGGCCGGTTGTGGAGGGTTGGTGTTTGTTGAATTTGAGGGCGGCGAGCAAAAGGCCCAGGGGGGCTTCGAAACGGATAAAGCGCGTCTTAGAGGTTTCTGTGTCCGCCTTAGGCACTAGCCGACCCAAATTAATGTTGTACTCGAGGCTGTCTTTCAGCTGCTGGTATAGGGGTTGCTCTTGCTTGGCGAGCCACTGGAGAAACGTGGCCAAGGGGCTGTCTTGCGGCAACTCCTCCACAACTGTGGCCGGCACCAGGAGCTCGTATGGAACCATGCATTCACTATGTGGCTCGAGAGTCGCCGAGAAGTCGGTCCATCCTGAGGAGGAGGTGAACCACTTCGACAGGGCAGGGAGAGCGATTGCCGGCTGCGTCGATGACGCCTTTTGTTGTTTCTTATTTCGGTTGGCACGAATGACGACGACGGCGATTTTAGAGTTGTGGGAAGTCAAGTCACGCAACGTCATCCACTTTTCCTGCTCCCGGGGAAGAAGGTCAAGAAACCTGTACTTCCCTCTTGATATGGTCCCCGACGGAGGGGAGCTGTCAGACGCGAAATTGCGCCGTATGCAAGGGCCGATTAGGCGGAGCACCTTCTGGGAGACATCCCCAGTATTTGCGACAAGGCAGCGTGAGAACGGCGAGGAGACAAGCATTGGCAATAACGAAGTGAGGTTGAAGTCAACGGGATATCCAAGGGAGGGGGTGCATGGTGTAAGGCCGGCAGCAGCGACGAAAACGGCGACGGCGATGACAGATCCGAAGTAACTAGAGCGTCAATGACGACAAAAATTCCCCCGGAGACGGTGAGGGAAGGCTAGAAAGGTTGTAACTGGGATTGGAGAGCGGACCGGCCGGAGACCTAAAATCGGGTTGAAGAGCGCAAAGTGCGGGGAAATGTGTGACGAAAGGGGAGGGCATCACGGTGGACCAACGCGCAGCAAGCGGATTAGCTGCAGGGGTGGCGCGGCTTCGGCAGCAACCGGCAGGGCGGCTGAAGAATCATCGACGTGAGAGGCGTGGAACGGTCCAAGGCTCTAGAAACGCGGAAACACGTGAGAGCCAGGCGCGCGATTGGCTGGATGGCAGGGATCAATTTTAACCCTTGAACCGGTAGCACAAGGTGTGCGGCGCAAAGGCCAGCTGGCAGCCACGGCCCACCAGCCGCACACCAGCCGCCTGCCCACCCACGAGCCATCCACTCCCAGCAGGAATTGGGAAACGCTGTTGCGGCCGCATCGAGGCATCCATCGCTAAACCTCAACCGTGGGCGGGGCACCAGCCAGCCAACCTTTGACCTGAGAAGTCTTGAGCTCGACAATATCGACGCCGTCAACTCCGGGCCACTCTTAACACGTCTACTGGCTCGGTACGGCATCCGACTTGCTTGATTTGCGCGCAATTCCCCTGCGCTCGATCATGCCCGCATCATAGAAGCAACTTTCCCTCCCATCCTGCCGCCAACGCGTCGGCCGACGTTCTACCACGCGATCAACGTTGTCTTACAGCTGATTCTCTTAATTCCATTTCGTCGCGACTGTCTACCCTCTGTCCCAGCCGCCAGGCGCCCAGATACTTAGCCACAACCACTGCCCATCCAGTAGTCATGTCGACCTCATCAGGGACCCCCGAGTCCTGGATCTCGTCCTTCTGCTCCCTCTTGGGACACGAATACTTTGCCGAAGTGTCGGAGGAATTTATTGAGGATGATTTCAACCTGACTGGCCTGCAGTCGCAGGTCGCCATGTACAAAGAGGCCCTGGAGGTATGCTTATTTTCATTGAACAACGTTTGCGCCCTTCCGATCTTCAGGCTTGCGGGACTGACTGATATCAGATGATTCTCGACGTCGAACCCGAGGAGGACGAGGAGGACGAAGATGAGGAGGAGCAATCAGAAGAGGACGCCTCGGATGGGCAAGAACGCAGGTCACACAGCGGGAGGAGACGCGGTCGCCGGGCTAGTGACCTGTCGCTGATCGAATCGTCCGCCGAGATGCTCTACGGCCTGATCCACCAGCGTTTCATCTGCTCGCGGGCCGGCATCCAACAAATGTCGGAAAAGTACGAGTTGGGCCACTTCGGCGTGTGTCCGCGCACCATGTGCAACCAAACCCGCACCCTGCCCGTCGGTCTGTCCGACATACCGGGCGAGGACACAGTCAAGCTGTTCTGCCCGTCGTGTCTGGACGTCTACGTTCCGCCTAACAGTCGCTTCCAAACGGTCGACGGCGCCTTCTTCGGTCGCACCTTTGGCGCTTTATTCTTGATGACTTTCCCCGAGTATGATCTGTCGCGCTCTGGTGCCGAGCACGCCGCCAACCTGCCGCGCCCGCAGAACGGTGGCGAGGAACCCATGCTCAACGGCATGTATGTGCGTAACATCGCTCCCGGTCTGGGTCGTGGGAAGATTTATGAGCCCAAGATCTATGGTTTCAAAGTGTCGGAGCGGTCTCGCGCTGGTCCGCGCATGCGTTGGTTGCGCGACAAGCCTGATGATATGAGTGTGCTCGACGAGACACGGCGTTTTCACGAGCAACAACGTCTTGCCGCTGGCGGCGCTGAGTCTGACTCGGATGATGATGCGAGCATGGGTACCAATGGCCGGCCTCGCAGGCGTCCTCCTGGTAACCTCCGGCTGAGACAGCGACAACGCGAGCAGGCTCAGGCGCAAGCTCAGACAAGGAATGGCACCGGCAGTCCTATGGCTCTCGAGACTAATGGAGGCGAGTCAGAGCTCTGAAAGAATGTAGAAGCGGGCCGTCCGTGGGTGTTGCTTTGCATCCCTAATACCAATCATCTACTCTCGTGTCGGCCCGTCTCTGTCTCAGGTCTTCAGGTTCTTTGATTGTCAATAGAATAATGGGAGACTTGGATGACACATAACCGCTACCACAATTCAACAAGAACAACAACACCAAACAATAACGGTTGCCATGTCCGTTTTCTCTTTCATCCCATCGAATCAACTCAGCATTGTCGGCGTTTTTTCCTTTTGCTTTCCTCAGCACGCGCAGCAACCTTTGTGATGAAATGGAGAGACGGATATGGCGTTGCCGCGGCCGGGTTCGGGATGGCTGGCTATTGCATTTTGCATGGACGAGGAGGAGGAAGGGTAGGCGGATGAGGAGATGCGTGAGGCCAGCGTGGGAACGGGAGTTGGAAGTGTTTTCACGCTCTGATGATGATGATGTACCGAATGGAGCCTCTGATAGTACCTGCCTTAGGTAATATGGAGCATGATGATTCGTATTTTCTCCAACATGTTTGGGGTCTGCTGAGGATAAGTCTAGATCGCGGTTGTGTTTGGCTCACCAACAGCCGAGTTCACCTGTCTTTCTTACACATTCTCCTTTTGTCCGGCCGATGCCCTGCTGCTTGCCATATGGCTGATAGTACTACCTACTTGAAATTTTTTTTTTCTCCGGGCGAGCACGTTTGCAGCATGCTCGACAAATGAAGGGGTCATTACGAATGTTGACCGTGCATAGAAGCAATCCATCAACACAATACTAGATGTTGATTCAAAGAGCTGGGCTTATGGACTAGCTATTCACCATCGCAGTCATGTTTTTGGCTAACAAGATCAGTGACGTTGCCACAACATCAACTTTCATGGTTGTCAGTGTTGAGCTACATATCATGACTCACAGCTGCATGAGGTACTTGGGTCTTTGACGGACATGCTTGGAAAGAGCGAAATAGTCTTGCGGTTGCTGCATCATTTGGCGGGCTTACATGTCTCAACGACTCCAGCGAGACTCAAACTGTCGATCTACACATTTGCCTCCATCGACAGATTGGCGGTGAATTACCATTTGATTCATTGCGCCTCCATCGACTGAACATTTGTGGTCACCGCTTGGTGGTGTTGGCTTTAGAAAGCCTTCTCATCTCCACTCAAACCTATGGTGAACGGAGGGCGGCACCGTCTGTAATCTTAGGGATGAGCTGCTATCAAACAGTAACCTTTGATAGGGGCAATTCGCAACCTTGACGAGACAGCCAAAAGACGAAAATCGGTGGAGTCGACGTAAAGTTGACATCTGTGGCCGATGGTGTGGCTTATAGGGCCGTATTAGTATCCTATTAGTCTGTCTGCATGAATCAGGCTGTGACTTGTCCCCGAGCTCAAATGATGCTTCCATCTGCCGGCGTGGATCTTGCCGAACTCCACAACTTCCAGGATCCGAAAACCAAAAACCAACTTTGAACTCGGCTCCACATGGCTCACCGTCAAGGCCAAGCACAAAGCTGAGCCATCTTTATTGCAGCTGCAGCTTTCCCCTGAAGAGAAGTTGACACAGAGGCTCGTTGAACTGGCTTTTTTCCAAACACGGCAACTAAGAACGACATGTCAAGGCCTCACTTTCAGGTTGACTCAAACCTCAGCTTGGCCCCCACCAAAGTACGCCCGCCCAGTTTCGATCAATATCTGGATCTGGCTTTCGGGATGTGGGCAGCATGTGCTCCGACATCACCAGCAGCTGCTTCCCCGTGCCAGGGTATCCAATGAGACGTCGCGCGGGCAAACATCTCCACATGGCGGAGGGCAGGAGCGAGAGATATTGCCAGGGAATTTGGGATGGGGGCTTGGACTGAGCATTCGATGTCCCTCCCCCACCTTCGCCTTTTTCCAGATGTTCCATTGAGCTGGATATCCCGTAAGTAGAGGCCAAAGTTGGATGTCTTTTGAAAAGATTAAGTATATTCAACGTAAAAAAGCTCAATCGGAATTTTAGTGCTACGAACAACTTCAACGACTCAATCCCAAACATGAACCTTCCAAGACCCTCACCATTCTCTGAGCCGGCGTTCCCCCGGATGTTCGCCGTCGATGGTCGCAATGAAGTTCTGGAATCCGCTCCGCGCTCCAGTCGGTGGAGACGCCCGCGCACGACACCGCTCATATCCCGGCAGGCACGCGGCGCTGCCCCATCGGGACACGAGCCGCCGGCAAGGTTGTGTCATCGAACGCGAGCATGCAGAAGCGGGCAAAGGATGTTGATTTCTAATGACGGAGCCATGCCAAGCAATTGCGTTCCAACACTAGCGCGCAGCTTTTTTTTTTTTTTCTTTCACCCAAGGCATTGCTTTAACTCCCTGTGCTTGGGTTACCTGGCCTGGGATGGCGGCTGATTACATAGAAAGGCACCCGCCCTGCTGGGTTCGCTGGCCTTTTCCTCAAGCGTCCTCATGAAGATCTCTACTTCCTAGCTGTGAGGCCTCTTCCTGCCACTCTCCGACTCAGCAACTCACGTAGACGGCGCGGAGTTTGGAGATGAGGATTTCTCTTCGCCCATCCTCCTCCAATTGTATTCGTCTGTCCCTGTCATTTTCTGTTGTGACTTGTTGATTCGTGGACAGTTTTTTCTGCTACATACCCGAGGTTTAATTGTTCAGTCGCAGAGCTTCAGAGCATTCGAGGAAGCTATCCCCTTCCGAACCATCGAATTTCCTGACTTCCCTAGGAATCATCCTGATAGTTCTCTGTCAGCTTTCAGGCCGGGGCCGTCATGGACACCAAGGAACCGGTACCCACCGGGGCGCAGCCCTCGTCGTCGACTTCATCGACTACTGCCCGTAGCATCGAGGAGCACATCGAGGAGGCTCGTCGTAACAATCCCAATGGCACGACCCGGCCTACCGGTGTCTCGGTAGAGCAAGCCGAGGCTGACTTCGCCGAGCTTCAGCGCGAGCTATCCCGTATGTCTCGTGTCAGCCACCGCTGCAGCCACGCCGGCGACAACGACAAGGCCCTCGAGGCTGGCCTGGCCACTTCCGAGGAGACATTTGAACAGTTCGACCTTGAGGCGGCTTTACGCGGTAACCTGGATGAGGAGAGGCAGGCGGGTATCAGGCCCAAGCATCTTGGAGTGTACTGGGATGGGCTGACTGTTAAGGGCATTGGTGGCTCGACAAACTATGTTAAGACGTTTCCGGATGCGTTCATCGACTTCTTCGATTTCATTACCCCTATCAAGAATCTGCTTGGATTCGGCAAGAAAGGGACTGAGGTTACCATTCTGAATAACTTTAAAGGTGTGTGCAAACCGGGTGAGATGATTCTCGTCCTGGGAAAGCCCGGCTCTGGGTGTACAACGTTTCTGAAGACCATTGCCAACCAGCGCCATGGATACACCGGGATCACTGGTGAGGTGCTCTATGGCCCTTTCACCGCCGAGGAATTCCGCCAGTACCGCGGCGAGGCTCTCTATAACCAAGAAGACGACGTTCATCACCCGACCCTTACGGTCGAGCAGACCCTCGGCTTTGCCCTCGACGTCAAGGCCCCTGCCAAGCTTCCTGGCGGAATGACGCGTGAGCAGTTCAAAGAGAAGGTCATCACCCTGCTTCTGAAGATGTTCAACATTGAGCATACGCGCAAGACTATCGTGGGAAATTCGTTCGTGCGTGGCGTGTCCGGTGGCGAGCGTAAGCGTGTTTCCATCGCTGAAATGCTCGTTTCGAATGCTTGCATCCTTTCCTGGGATAACAGCACACGTGGTCTCGATGCCTCAACCGCCCTCGACTTTGTCAAGTCCTTACGCATCCAGACCAATCTGTACAAGACCAGTACCTTCGTGTCTTTATACCAGGCCTCCGAGAACATCTACAAGCTTTTCGACAAGGTCCTGGTTATCGACGAAGGCCGGCAAGTCTACTTTGGTCCTGCGTCCGAAGCCCGTGCTTACTTCGAGGGTCTTGGCTTCCTGCCGCGTCCCCGTCAGACGACCCCCGACTATGTCACCGGCTGTACAGACGCCTTCGAACGCGAGTATCAGGAGGGCCGGTCCGCTGAAAACGCGCCCCACAGCCCCGAGACCCTGGAGGCTGCGTTCAAGGCGTCCAAGTACTATGCCGACCTCGAGGAGGAGATGCGCCAGTACAAGGAGAACTTGGAGAAGGAGACCGACAAGCACGAGGACTTCCGCGTGGCGGTCTGTGAGCAGAAGCGGGGTGGTGCCAGCCACAAGTCGCCTTACTCTGTGGGCTTCCATCAGCAAGTGTGGGCGCTGATGAAGAGGCAGTTCCTGCTCAAGAAGCAGGACGTCTTGGCGCTGGTGCTGTCGTGGCTGAGGAATATTATTATCGCTATCGTGCTGGGTACCCTGTATCTGAACCTGGGTCAGACCTCGGCCGCTGCCTTCAGCAAGGGTGGTCTGCTGTTCATCTCGCTGTTGCACAATGTGTTCTCTTCGTTCTCTGAGCTTGCGGGTACGATGACGGGTCGCGCAGTGGTTAACAAGCACCGTGCGTATGCGTTCCATCGCCCGTCAGCGCTGTGGCTTGCGCAGATCTTTGTCGATCAGGTGTTCTCAGCTACGCAGGTACTCGTCTTCTCGCTGATTGTGTACTTCATGACCAATCTGGCTAGAGATGCGGGAGCGTTCTTCACGTTTTACCTGTTGTTGTTGTCGGCCAATCTGTGCATGACCCTGTTTTTTCGGATTCTCGGGTGCATAAGCCCTGATTTCGACTATGCGGTTAAGTTTGCGACAGTTGGTATCACGTTGATGATTACGACTGCGGGTTATCTTATTCAGTACCAATCTGGTAGGTGTTCTATCCCTCTTTTCTAAGCCAAATGCTAATCCCCCTCTAGAACAAGTTTGGCTCCGCTGGATCTACTACATCAACCCTGTCGGCTTGACTTTTGCGTCGCTTATGCAGAACGAATTCTCGCGCTCAGAGATGACTTGTACGGCCGAATCGCTTATTCCTTCTGGCCCTGAGTACAATAATATCAACTACCAGGTCTGCACGCTGGCCGGTTCATCTCCTGGTACGCTCAAGATCCCGGGCTCCTCGTACCTCGAGAAGGGCTTCTCGTACAGCAAGGGCATCCTCTGGCGCAACTGGGGCATTGTGCTTGCCATCATCGTCTTTTTCCTGCTTATGAACATTGTCACTGGCGAAACTGTCAGGTTTGGCATGGGTGGTAACCAGGCCAAGGAGTTCCAGAAGCCAAATGAGGAGAGGAAAAGGCTTAACGAGGAGCTGCGCAAGAGAAGGGAGGAGAAGATGTCCAAGGCTAAGGGTGAAGAGTCTGACTCGTCAGAAATCAACATCCGGTCGGATAGCATTCTCACTTGGGAGGATCTCTGCTACGACGTTCCGGTTCCTGGTGGTACCCGCCGTCTGCTGGATCACATTTATGGTTACGTCAAGCCTGGCCAGCTGACTGCCCTGATGGGCGCTTCCGGTGCCGGTAAGACGACTCTTCTGGATGTCCTCGCCGCACGCAAGAACATTGGCGTCATCACTGGCGATATTCTCGTCGATGGCGTCAAGCCGGGCAAGGAGTTCCAGCGCGGTACCGCCTACGCCGAGCAGCTCGATGTTCACGACCCGACCCAGACCGTTCGTGAGGCTCTCCGGTTCTCGGCCGATCTGCGCCAACCGTACGATACCCCTCAGGAAGAGAAGTACCGCTATGTGGAGGAGATTATTTCCTTGCTTGAGATGGAGAGTTTTGCGGACGCTGTAATCGGTACCCCCGAGGCCGGCCTGACGGTTGAGCAGCGCAAGCGTGTCACGATTGGCGTTGAGCTGGCTGCCAAGCCTCAGCTCTTGTTGTTCCTGGACGAGCCCACTTCCGGTCTGGATAGCCAGAGCGCGTTCAACATCGTTCGCTTCCTCAAAAAGCTGGCTGCTGCTGGCCAGGCGATCCTGTGCACCATCCATCAGCCGAACGCTGCCTTGTTCGAGAACTTCGACCGCTTGCTCCTTCTCAAAGCCGGTGGCCGCTGCGTCTACTTCGGCGACATTGGCAAAGATGCCTGTGTTCTGCGCGACTATCTCAAGCGTCACGGCGCTGAGGCCAAGGATTCTGACAATGTCGCCGAGTTCATGCTCGAGGCGATCGGTGCCGGCTCGTCTCCCCGCATTGGTAACCGCGATTGGGCCGACATCTGGGCTGACAGCCCCGAGTTCGCCAACGTCAAGGAGACGATTCGCCAGCTGAAGGAAGAGCGCCGTGCCGTTGGTGCCAACCGCAACCCCGAACTCGAGAAGGAGTATGCCTCGCCGTTCCTGCATCAGGTCAAGGTTGTTGTCCGTCGTGCTATGGTCTCTCACTGGCGCTCGCCGAACTACCTGTTTACGCGTCTCTTCAACCACGTCGTCATCGCTTTACTGACAGGTCTGACCTTCCTCAATCTGGATGACTCTCGTCAGTCCCTTCAGTACCGCGTCTTCGTCATGTTCCAGGTCACCGTCCTCCCCGCCCTCATACTCTCTCAGATCGAGGTCATGTATCACGTCAAGCGCGCTCTCTTCTTCCGCGAGCAGTCCTCCAAGATGTACTCGTCCTTCGTCTTCGCTCTCTCCCTCCTCGTCGCCGAGCTGCCTTACTCCATCCTCTGCGCGGTCTGTTTCTTCCTGCCGCTGTACTACATCCCCGGCTTGCAGTCTGAGTCCTCTCGCGCCGGCTACCAGTTCCTCATTGTCCTCATCACCGAGCTCTTCTCCGTCACTCTGGGCCAGGCCCTCGCTGCGCTGTCACCGTCCCTGTTCATCTCGTCTCAGTTCGACCCCTTCATCATGGTCACCTTCTCCCTCTTCTGCGGTGTTACCATCCCCGCACCCCAGATGCCTGCTGGGTACCGCACCTGGTTGTACCAACTCAACCCGTTCACACGTCTCATCTCCGGCATGGTTGTCACCGCGCTGCACGACATGCCCGTACATTGCACTCAGCGCGAGCTGAACTCATTCACCGCGCCACCAGGCACCACGTGCGGGGAGTACATGCAGCCGTTCTTTGAACGCGGCGGGGCTGGGTATCTGGTCAGAAACGATACTACAGCATGCGAGTACTGCGCGTACAAGGTGGGCGATCAGTTTTATGAGCCGCTGGGGCTGAGCTTTGACCACCGGTGGCGGGATATGGGGATATACATCGCGTTTATCGGCAGTAATCTGATTATTCTTTTCTTGGCCGTAAGTTCCCTCCTTTTGACAATGGTGAGAGTGTGGATAGGAGCTGACATGAATTGCAGAGCCGGTTCCTCAACTACAACAAGCGGTAATGCACAACGTGGTGAAACGAGAAGGTGGTGCCGAATTTTTGAATACATTGTTGGCATTGCACGATCAATTAGTATTGCACTGCACTGGGGTTTGGATAGATAAAAAAAAAACCATTTACATGGCATCATGCCGGTAATATCCTAGAGCTGGGTTGGCTAGAGGGCAATCTAGTACGTTAGAGTTTGATAGATAGTGATACATGGCATCAAGAGCAAATATCATATACTAATCAATTTTAAACACAAGCCTCTAATCCTTTTTTTTATCAAAACAAAGGTGGCAGTGACCAGGATACCAAGGATAGTTGTGGATGATGACAAAAACAGCGATATCACAACACAAAACTCAGCAAGATGGTCGTAATCAGTTCATTGAAGCAACAAATGCCATTACCAAAAGCAAGTAGCCCAACAGCAGCAACAAACCCTAAGCTAACACGAGACAATGCCACCAAGACAGACAAACTGGTAACAAATGCAAGAAAACACCCCCAATTTTCATCCTTCATCCCTTGTTTCCTTATTTCACACCTTAAGCAGTAGCCGCAGCCGGCTGAGCCTCCTGCGCAGCGGGCTGAGCGTTATTGTTGTGAGTAAGAGCATTGAGGACCCGCTCTAGGCCGGGAACCTTATTGAGACCGGACGCCTTAAGCGGATCACCACCAGCCTCCTCCTTCTTCAGATCAGCCAGCCGACGAGCCTCGGCATGAATGTCTTGTACCTGCTTGGAATGAGCGGTGTAGAAGTCGACGATCCTTTTGCCAGTCGGAGTGTGGGAGGCCTTCTCAAAGTACGAGGACAGGCCGGTCAGGAGCGAAGTGGCACGGCCGGTGAGGTTGTACTGGGCGTCGGCCGCAAGAGCACGGTCGGTAGCGTGGTACTTGGCATCAAGGTTCTTCAATGTGTTCAGGAACCTCTGGGTAACGTTGTGCTTCTCGTCAAGAGCAATAGCAGCCTGGATGCCGGCCTCAGCCACGCAGTAGCCGTGAGCCAATATCTCAGCGAGAATCCGTGCCCTGGGCTTCTCCTCCTGGCGGATCACGGGAGAGCCCTCGCCATTTGCAGCAGCGTTGGGCTCGTTGGGCGGGGTGGCAGGGCCCTCGGCCGATGCCTCGCCTTCCACCAGGATCTCGTTGCCGCCAAGTGAAGTGTGGTTCAGGAGCAGAGCGGTACGGGCCGCGGTCTCCTTCTCGAATGTTACGGTAGCCGACTTGGTCTCTGCGCCGGCAGTAATCTCAATTGAGGTGATCTTGCCGCTGAGAAGGGTTAGTTGGGCATTAATTGATGGGTAGGGTGAGGGAGGGGAGGGGAAGAGTTACCAGAAAGAGAAGAAGTCCTTGATCTCCTTGTCAGCAGTGTTAAGGCCGATGTTCTTGACGTGCACTGTTGTAGCCATGGTTGAGGTTGTTTCTGGGTGTTGACTGGGAAGTTCCCTGGGAAAGCTGCTGGTGATTTGAGAAGTCGAAAGAAAGTTAGGTGGGCAGAAGAGCAAGCGGGGAAATCGGCTGTCTTTCCCAACAAGCGGGCGGGGTAAAGTGGGCTATATGTAGATCGGTCGCTCGGTGCCTGATCAGTGACGATGCACGCAAGAATCCTCGCAGAGAGATGCAAAGAGTTGGGAGAAGAAAATAAATCGAGATCCCTGCAGCGGTTGGGCAGCGCCAAATAAATGAAAAAGAGCTTGTGAGGGTGGCGTGGTGGATTGTGGGCGCCAAGATAGCCGACACAACACGAGGTTGCTTTTAGCTCAGGAGATGGGAGGGCAAGTAATCGGTCGGTTAGCAGTATGTAGCCTGTGAGGGGCGATTACCCTGCTGGCCGATGTCCCACTGTCGTCATCCCCCGCCAAGCATGTGATTCTGACGGGCCTCGTCATACCTTGACAGTGTGCTGTGGCTGCTACGGTGGCGCAGCGGCCCGCGGCTGGAGGAGCGGTTATCACGCTGCGTAATGTTATGCCTGTGTTACTCGAGGCGCCTGCTGAAGTTCAGAACAATGTGATCGCAAAAATAGCAAGTCTGCAATCTTCGACTCTATGGGGCACCTATTGAGGAGGCCCCGACCAATGAACTCATGACAGAGATTCGGCACATCCGATGTGGAAAAGAGGCAGCTTTGCCAAGTTGATTATCTTACAGTAATTACACTACCGCACACAGTCCTCGATTTCCGCCTGCCAGCTCAGAACAAGCTCCCAGCCCTCCCAGGACGCGGATGCTCCGGATACTTGCGCGTCAATTCGTCATCCATGGCGCCTTTAGGATTTGACGCCAAGTGCTGTGCATCAGGCAGTCAGCATTAGCTTATTGTAAGGCATTCTGGCAATAGGCAGTGCCGACCTCAATGGCCTCTTTATTGTGCTTCTCCAGCTCTTGGCAGTCGATATTGTCGTGGAACTTGCCCTTACCCATAAGGTCGTGCATCTGGCAACCCCACGAGCGTTCGGGTTTGGGAGACTGGCCGCCTTCTTCACGGTCAGGCACCGCTTTCTTTGCGACTGTGTCGGCCATAACGGCGGATCGCCCGGGATTGCAGTGCGCTGTATCGAAAATTGCTTGATCTGGTTGGGCTTGTTGGTTACTGATTGGGCCGCGTGTCAGGGGGTTTCACATGCAACGAGACGCGAAGGTCGCGAAAGTGGGCGTGTTAGCCTGATCTTCGGGCGATGCGTTTGGAGATTTGTGGAAATGCCGAAATTGGGCTTTTTGGGGACGGTGAGGGTTCCTTATGCCATTCTGTAGCCTTCGAGAGCCCTTTTCGCTGTCCTCAACCCCTCCCTCTCGATGTTCCGGCGATGATGTCATGGGCGCAGGTGACAAGCTGGATGATCCGGGATGTAAAGACCACCGAACCCGGTCGCACATGCATGGGCCCGCTTTTTGCACTGGAACCCGCTTTCAAATGCTCGGCAGCGTTCGAGACCTTGTCGACGACCAGGGCAGCCTTTCTGACCTTCCATCCTCGACTTTTAGTTTCCGAGTGAGAGGCTCGAGCAGCTCAACTGCTGCCATCTTTGGTCTCAAGGAGAGGTATCCGAATGTTTTGATCCTTGTTTATTCAAGATAGTGATCAAGCAGGCTTTTAGTCAATCGCAATTCGCAACAGAATTGCGATCGACCTCACCCAATCCCAAGTCCAACCCGTAAGCCCCTTGAGCCCGTAACATGAGAAGCTGTACCGCTCCCATTCATCCATCTTTCATCTCATCTTCGTCTCTACAGATTCTGTACTCATAAATACACGGGGAGACTATTAATCCTCGTTTTTGCATTTTCTACCCTGCATATTGTGCCGCCAGCTGCTCAGCAACTGAGCAAAACTAAGCATTTCTTCATGTTACCCATTTTTCTGTCGTAGTTGTGACTTCACGACGAGAGAGAAGAAAAAGCTCTAGCTCTCATTTGTTACCCTTTATATTTCTCTCCAAAATGTACTGAGGTTCTGCCTATACGTCTTCATTCTCAACTGTCTTGTCATAGCGACAGCACATACTGTCCAACTACAAAATGAAGGATTTAACGCTGCTGAGACGGAGCCGTTCTGCTCCCCCATCTGGCACCAATCTGAGCAACACTCATCTGACCCATCTTGGGATGCCCCCCGGGGCAAGCTCGGTCGATCACAGGACGTGCTCTCGGGAGCCTTCCCCAGAGCCCTTACCGGACCGAAAGCACTGGGGCAAAATCTCCAAAGATTTGCCGTTGGCGCTCTGGTTGAAGACCAACGAGAATGTCGTAAGCTTCACTTTTCTTCTCTCCTAACTCCCTAGCTATGCTTCTAACCGGAACAGCTCTCCTCCAGAAACAGCGTTGCCGCCGCGGCTGCCATTCCCCGCTCGTTCTCCTTGCCCGCGCTGCCGGGCCCCGAACAGATGGACCTTACCTCCGACGGAAGATCCGCGGGTGAGCCCCAAGTCGAGGGTGAGTACATTTTCACCCCAATGGACGTCGTCTTCCCGGTCCTGCCCCACGCTCCGTGCCCACCATCTGTGCCCACTCCCGGCGCAAACAGTTTTCTCGGCAGCGGGGCGGGTACCCCCGCTCCTGTCGCCGGCCCGAGCTCGGCCTGTTTCGGGACCCCGCCGTCCATCCAAACACGGCCCCGAAAGAATTCCTATTCTGCACCTTGTCCTGCCCCCATCTCTGGTCTGTTTGGTTCTGTCCCACTTGGATTTTCGCCCGCGCCCTGGCAGCACAAGCCGCCGGCACTGCAGGACCTGCCCATCCCTCCTGGGGGACTGTCAAATCGGGCGAGTAGCGACTCGGGGGGAGTGATGGAAGTTGAAATGGAGTTGGATAGGCAGGGTGTTGCGAGGGTTATTGCGGAGGTAGGGAGAAGATTGGGGAGGATACAGTTGGCGTCGAGGGGAGGAGATGGGGAGGGAGATATTGAGATGGAAGGGATGGAGGAGGGAGAGGAGGGGGATCTGATTGAGGAGTAGTGGGTGTTTGGCTGTTGTTTCTGTAAATTGCTTGAGATACCCAGTTGTAGTGTTTACGTGCTTAGCTTGGTGGGATGCATCGTTCTATTTTGAGTCTGACCGTGAAGCATTTTTCCCCCGTTCTGCCTGACATAACTGTCCTGGTTTCGCGTGACGCTCGATGTTTGCGGTTGACTCTTAACACCCTGATGTTGATTGACATCAAATCAAATATCTCACACATGACTCTCTTATACCCTGCTATTCATGATCCAGGACTCCCCAAGAGCCCGTGTTGTTATAATTGCTTAATAATTCTAGGATTGAGGCCTCCTTGGCCAATCAGAGAGCACGGTCGGATGGCGCAATGGTAGCGCGTTACTTTCCGGTTTGGCGCAGACAATCCCCGCACATTCAATTGTGCAATGTCTGTGTTCTCCTGCTGGTAAAGGTTCTGGGTTCGAGTCCCAGTCTGATCGATTTTTGCTGCATTTTTACTTGTCAACGTGCAAAAAGTGGAGGGTAAACGGTGGGGATATGTACTTGAGGGTTTTAATGAGTTACTGTCAGGGTTCGGTTGAGGGCTTGGCATGAAAAGAAGGTTGCTGTGGAGATGTCAAGGTGTGACAAATCAGGGAAATAGAAAACAAAAGGGGTAACCCTAAGTTGGGGTGATGACTGGGAGGTGAGACAACTGTGCGCTGGTGTTGGCTATGACTTGCTCAGCATGGAGGAAAACTTCGGACCGCTGCACTCACAGGGGAATTTTGCCAGTCACTTATCGACACGATAATTTTGGTGTCTGTTCCTCGGTAATTGAGCTGGGTTCTTTACCTACTTAGGGTATTCGAGACCAGCTGGATGCAGCTCGCACACATGACGACGATTTAACCTGCGCGACAAGCGTGTCGTACATTGGGGTTAATCATATGAGCGTACACTAAGAATTTGATTCAGTAGTGCAGTAATATCATATGTAGCATAGCGTGATATTCAACTGTTGTTTCTTGCTATAAAGGGTTGTGGTGGTAGACCCTCGCAGGGGTTCCAGACTCCGCACCCACTCTTCCTTATTGCCCAAGCACTCAGGATAAATTTTCTCTCTCACTTCCAAGTCCTTGACCATCTTTCTCTCCGTAAAATTTCATATCATATCCTAAATACGCGTAAATTTGCACGAAGCAACGCACGAACGGAGTGGATGGCGGAGGCACATTTCGAGAGAGTCAAGTCCCCTCCGGCTGCTTGCTGGGAACAAAACTCCAGCAAGCCGCTGGACGAACAAAACACTAACTTCGAGGTTTAAACTTTTCCGGATATCTTCCTGTCATCTAGCGTTATCGCCGATAGCGCCTCTGCCTCTGGTAAGTACTTACGGCAACTTGAGCATTCTAACACGCGAGAGTTCCTGACCCTCTCGCAGTCAAAACACGAGCCATCTATCGAGCTTAAAGGCAAGAAGCGCATCCGCTTTGCAGACAATATTGAACAACCTCCGCGACTGCGCAGCTTCTTTTCCAAACTCAGGACTACCGTCCCAGAAAGCGCACACGTGTCGTAGCGGCCTGCTTAAGGAGAAACATCGCATCCTCTCTTTCACCGACTGGCGATTTATCCTCACCATGCTCAAGGAAATCTTCCAGGCCACCTGCAAGAGACTCACTCCCAAAGACAGGCCCACGCATGAGATTGTTCACGATCGCGCTCCTCCCGCCGCAGAGCAGAAGTCGTTATGTCGCACAGAGGCGTATCTTGTCTTTCTCTTAGCACACAAGATGTGGGGCCTTTACTAGAATATCGTCCAGTTGCCCAAGCATATCAGGCACATGGAAAAATATACTCGGGTCACAAAATGTCGGCGCTCAGCTGCCGGCGATCGCTGCTGAAAAGAAAGAAAATGCAGACCCAAAGAATGGTGCTATGACCAGAAATAAGCGAAATGTAATATGACCTGGAAAAGATGTGTTGGGAAGAAATCAAGACCGTTAAATTTTGGCAGGAAATATCGCTGAGTCAATCAAGTCTGTGTGTCTGTTCCACGGGTTCAAAGGTAGCTAGAGCAGTTAACTGCAGACTTCGCAGCAAGCACTTTTAAGCTGTAGGAAACCTCATCTATCGAAGACCCCAAGTTGATTCAACATACCGGCGCCTATCCTGCCAGCATGGTCAAGGACAGTAAGCCAGCTATTCAAAGGGCTCTTAACAAACTCGTCCAAAATTTCTACAAGCTGGCGTAAGATCTGCTCGAACATATAAGCATCCTCACTACTGCTATTCTTATATCCTTCGTATCATGGAGTTTTTGAGCACTGTCACGAAAAAAAAACTACCACGAGACTACGGAAATTATGGGGAACCTAATAAAAGCAGCAAAATCACGCATCAAGGCGGTCTTACGAATCCTGAAAGCAAGGTACTTGGCTCAATGAATCTCTGCTGGTTTTACAAAACCAAGTTTTGACTAACGTGAATAATTTCCCTCGTCAACTGCCTATCATAGGTAGGTAGAGGTAAGTAAATAAAACGCACGGCAGGAAATTCAAAGGAAAGCTTGAGAGTCCCATTCAGCTGTTACTGTCTTGGAACTGGCTATTCCGGGGCTAATACCAACGAAAATCGCGTCCAACTCGACGGTCTAAGCTTTTTTTGCGCTCGCTTAGTAGATTCGTCGACAAAAAGAGAGATCCTCTTTCGGACATTTCTGGTCATGTCGATCAACCGAACACCATTGGAAATAGTACAGAATAGATCAAGAGGCAGGATTCTCGTAACCAATAGCGATGAAGAACCCCGGAGTTATGGGAAGCATGATATAACTAACATTATCGTACAGGCACCTCGCGCAACACCAATGTGAAGATAGCCCAAGACCAAAAGTAGAAACGAGAGCACGGTACAAGTCATATCGTACACTCTCCATATCCAAAAAGGTCCAATCTGTAAGCGGAAGCAAAGACAGAGGAAATGTCAGCCATATCATACAATCAGAGATCCGTTCAAGGCCCTCGGTCGTCGAGGTATGGATGAGGAGCAATGAAGCTGCGTCAGTTGTCAGCATGGCGACCCTGATGCGAGAAGAAAGGCAAAAAAAAAAAAAAAAAAAAAAA